>Ga0209589_1000237_pt1 | contig 67740 bp, 25 predicted proteins | sample CowpeawhiteBW_FD_187525 | JGI IMG/M metagenome (GOLD analysis project Ga0209589, IMG submission 187525) | Root nodule microbial communities of legume samples collected from California USA - Cow pea white BW (SPAdes) (version 2) | ecosystem: Host-associated > Plants > Roots > Nodule | place: USA... | reverse complement strand
ATAAAGTTCAATGTAAAATATTAATTAAATGAACTTAATTTGGTTAAAAATATTTACTTGAAATATCAATTTTGATGGAAATATTTGTGTACATTTATATAAAAATTAAATTTGATTTCAATTTGGAGAGGGACAAAATTGCTAATTTTTACAAAAATTGAGACTAAATTGAGACAAATTAAAATAAAGGGACCAAACTGAGACTAAGGAAATGACACCTAGCGTAATACTGACACGTGTCACTATCACTGTCACATCACTCTGTCACTATCACGTGACACGATAATAGCTTGACATGTGGCAATTTTTTTGATTTTTTTAAAAAAATTAAAATAATAATAATAATAATAAAGAAATTCAAAAAATTAAGGAACTGACACGTGACACTCCCTCTAACGGCGTCAACTTTGACTTAACGGAAATGGCAAACGTGAGACGTTTTAACAAAAAAAGGGACCAATTTGAGATTTTTAAAAATTTGGGTACCATTTTGAAATTTTGACTCTAAAATGGGATCAAAGACATAATTAAACCAAGAATTTATGTAAAAAGACAAGTGGAATGACTTTACCTTTTTAATTTAACCGAACACAAATAATTTTAAAAGGAAAAGAAAGAGAAAAAACCGAGTTTTACAAAATTGATAGTTTATCCGTTTTAAATCAAAACAAGTCTTCAGAAATTTTGTTATTAAAAATATAGTGAAGACTATATTTTGCAACTAGAAGGAAAATGATTTTGTTAATTTATATGAAGACAAAATACAATTACAAATCGATGGAGTATACTGCAAAGTTAGTTAGTTTTTTACTACTTAACAACTTTTTTTTTTCGTGGAAGATAGTATCGTTTAGCCTTAATTAAGTGGCTTAACCTTAATTAAGTGGTTGAAAATTATATGTATAAAATATAACTTCTTTTTATTAAAAAAATTATAATTAAACTTGATTTTCGTTGTCCTGTAAAAAATAATATGAAAACAATTGTTGTTATACACGTCTTTAACTTCCAACTATCCTTTTGTTTTGACAGATACACGGAGATTTTGAAATATATTATATATTTCTTTTTGAAAAGAAAAAATATTATAAATTGTTATTATTACTATTATCATAAATCCTAAATAATAATAAAATTAAAAGTATATTTTTTATCAATTTTTTCCTTTTCACTTGTATAAGTAACATCTCTTCTAGCTCTGTTTACCTTTTTCTTTCTATTATCTGCATCTAATTTATGCATTTGATTTGTATAGTTTGTTTCTTAGCATAACCAAGATCACGTGTGCGTTCCTGGACTAGCACGAATCGGAGAGAGGGTTATTCTGTTCTGGTTAGGTTACGCTGTATGCAGCACAGTGATAATAACATGGAAGCCTCCAAACTCAGTAACAGTACTCAAAATATTCGATGCCATCACTGCGCAGGACCCCTTTCAAACCGCATGGTATATTTCTTTCCAATAATTGTTATTCTTTTCTCTCTTCATCTCTTACCAATTTCATTCTTTTGATTCAGGAAACTAGTCACTGGACCGTTTCGCCTCTCATCAGGGATAGCTTCTCCATGGTGAATTATTCTCACCCATTTCGGTTTTTTCTTCTATATGTATGTGGGTGTGCGAAATTTCTGATCTTTCTTTGTGGGGTTTGAACATTTCAGATTGGTTCTGCCGTTGGCGGCACGGCTAGTGCATTTTATGGATTTAATCTTGGTATACACTTTGCTCCCACTTTTTGATTATTTTTTAACAAGTTTGCTAAGATTCTCTGAAATTAAAGAAGTAATGAATGGTGAGCAGTTGCAGACTGTTATCGGGAAATAGGAACACTATGTATAGAAATGCTTTGTCCATCATGTTGTACAGAAACTTGAGTTATGTAGACATTATGAGAACGATTTAGTATGTGTTTGTTTGTATTGAAGTTAGGTTTAGTGTAATTGAAATTTGACACCACACTTTCTTGTACTTGTTCCCATTGAAAAAATGGTATGGTAAATATCCATTTAACGGTAAATGTGTTTCCATACAAAGCTGAAGTTTGAGTGGTTTGCAAGCTTTATTTCTTGCAACTGTTCACCTTCCAAACTGAAGAATTTAACTTTTCATAGGCTTAATTAATCATTTGTTCCTACATATACACTAATTTTTTATATTAGTTCTTATATCTAAAAGCTCTATATTTTAGTCTTACACAAGCATTTGTTTTTGTTTTAACCCTTGTTAGCTTTCTGATAGTATAAAACTGTCTAAAATTGAGGTATAAATAAAGACTATAATGTAAGAGAAGAATCGCCTGGTGTAGATATAGGGACTAAAACGATAACTTGGCACAAATGTAAGGATCAAATGATTAATTAGAACTTTTTAATATTTAGAAACTGAACTATTTTTTTTTTAGCATGAAACTCTATACGTATATATTTTTTCTTATTTTCTTAGATGATTGCAACATTACACTGAATCTTTTGTCCGTGAAGACTGCTTGGTTTTATGTATTTAACATATTCAGGTTTCCGAAGTAATTTTTTGTTGTCCAATGCAGTTATGCCAATTGTCCAGAGAAGAATAAAAGGACCCATGTGGTTGCATTTTTTCATTGGTGTAAGTTCATTATTGTTTTTTCTCTTTCTGTTGTTTTTAGCTTTTGTTCATTGTTTTTTTGCTAATTTTTTTATTTTCATAACACTAGTTCATGGTTTTTCCTCGTATTCAATACTTAGGAGATGTAAATCTTTGACTAGTTAACTCTGAGTATAACTTCAGCTCGTCATATTATGTTCTTTAAAATAGTTATGAACTTTGATATTTCCTTTCTTTAATAAGAAATCAGGGAAAGATTCTTAACCAAGAGACTGCACTTCTTTCTTGTTAACCTTCTAATAAACTGACGCTGTACTGTAGTTGGTAAAGTTATGAAAATTCTTAAATGTACAAAATAAAACCATTTGGCCCCTAACTAAGTTTCTCTAGCTATTGAAATTATTCTATATTTATGACATCATGAGAGAGTTAACTGATACTATAACCCTGTAACTTTCATACAGTGGTAAAGGTACAACCCTCGTGACCCAGACTCCTTTGTTTTCTCTGATGATCTAAACTCATTTTGTCATTTTAAATAGAAGTGAGATGAATCTGCAAAAAAATCATAAAATATAAACAGAACTTAAAGCAGGAGAATTCACTGATTATGTTGTGTTTTCTACATACAAAATTCTTTGATGGCTAAATTTTGCACTAGATAGATGGTTTATTTTCAGTTAACAAAAGGGGAAACAATATTGTTGGGAAGACTTGTTGGGTTTGTCTTTTGTTATGTTCTTGAAGTGGCCATTCTAAAAGTTACTTTTCTCCATCCACTTTGAACTTTTCTTTATGAAGAAATTTTGTTCACATTTTCTAAAACTGCTGATGTTGTTTGTCTGCACCATCTTGGATCATCATTGTTTTCCATTTTGTATCGGTCTTGTTTTGATGCATACATCATTGGTTGATTTCCAGGTAAACAATTTTAGTGTTTTTCATTACCTGTAAATTCAGCTGGAACCATTTCTTTTTCGTCTAATTGTATAATTTGTGCCATTGGGGGCAGTCATAATATATTTTGCAGTATCATTCGGAAAGAATTAAGCTTCTTAGATGATGAAGCATGTGAGAGTTTTTGACTCATAAATTGCACATTTGAATACTGTGTTCCTTGTTAATCAAGTGAAAATATTTTTACCATCTTATTGACATAACTTCTCTGCAATTCAGGCACCCCCTGTGATAGTATTCTCTTCAGCATGCGCGGGACTGGCAGGTGAGTTCTGAATTTGTTGTTTTTTGCTGGCATGTGTATATTTCTGTGTTCTGTTTTTTTGAATTTGTAACTTTCTATGGAAAGTTTTGTGAGAACAAAAAACACCTACAAGACTTTGTTGCGTTGAGAAGTGAAAAAACTTTTATGAGAACACATACTTACCAAATGTTTTCTGTTTCTATGGAGTGCTAGCGATTCTATCTGTACATTTGAACAGTCTAGATTCTTGATTGAAACCGTGAACTTATTATTTTTTATTGTGTTAATTATTGAAGAATAGTAACCTGGGTTTATCATGTCATCATCTGACAATTCAAGTATTGGAATTCGGAAGTCTTCATTTATAGCAGGACAAGGGGTGAAGTTTGTTTCATGCTGATAAAAGTTTCATTGGCATAATGCAGGTGGTGCTGTTCCAGCTGTGGCACAACTTTTTTCCTCCTCTTATCATGCAGCATACTCATCTCCGCCATCAAAGAATGAAAATATTCAAAAGTCAATAAAATGAGATAATTGCTGTCTTGATGTGACCATGCATTCATCACAATGTGTGCTGAAGAGAGTTTTGTTTATTTACCTGTGTAAATACTGCTCTAGTTTGTTATGTTTGGATGGGAGGAAAGATAAGCACAAAGAAGAAAACACACAGAAAATGATGTACTTTATTATGCTTAATTGGAGAAAAAGTGAAAGAAAAATAGAGGTGAACGTTGACTTCTTAAAATTAAATTTATTTATACATTTTTTTCTATTTCCCCCATTCCTGTGATTTCTTAAAAACTTTACACTAGTATAATATACATCTATCCTGTAATATACATCTATCTCTTATATATATTACATCGGTCGGTTGTACAATCGTTCTAAAATATTTGACTATTAGATCGATTTTGGAGAAACAAATTTTATATCTTGAAAAGGTGGAAACATTAGTTTTTAAAGGACTATTAGAATGATTATGGTACTGGGTGATCTAATATCTACAAGTATTTTAAAAATAAAGCAGCAGATATTATATTTGGTTATGACATTAATCGATCTAATATTTTCAGTTTTTTTTTTATGTTTACAATTGTAATAAATTCAAATCACTACGTTCAAAATAATACAATATTATTCCAAATAGATAAGATTGGACAGTAATTCAAATTCAACAATAGATCTTACCAAAAATTGTCCTAAATAATAAAGACAATATAATACTAAATAAAAATACTGTTCCAAATAGATAAGATTGGACAGTAATTCAAATCCAACAATAGATCTTACCAAAAATTGTCCTAAATAATAAAGACAATATAATACTAAATAAAAGCAAAAGGAAAGATAAATATGGATTAATTTTTGTGTTACAACTATTTGGCTCATTCGGTCTAAATTTCTTCAATCCATAATGGTTCAATATTATCAATAAGATGTAATAAAGGATGTATATTAGTTATTTCATAACAACGTATACCAAAGATGAATCTATTGATGTTGTTGTATCTCATCTCAAACATCTTTGAGATCAGCACGAGCTATGGTCCACATCCAGTACATAATATAGTATTCACGTTCAAAACTTGCTTATTTCTTATTACACTAATATATAAAATTTAAGTAATTAATATATGAAAAAATAATACAAGTTACACTCATTCACTTTGTGGTGATTAGGTGGAGGAGCTGTGATAAGTGTCAAGAATAAGTAAATTTTTCATTTGAAATTTACATTTATCATGTATCAAATGGTTTTAGTTATGTACAAAACAAACCTCCTTAAGCTTAAAATATAAAATGAGGTATTGAGAATTAGAGTTTTATGAATTATAATGATATTTTGTTGTTTTGTAGTAAAAATAAAAGAAAATATCTAGTATGCAGCTGAGCCTCATGAGCACAGTACTGGAGCTTAGCTATGGAAGTAGAAAAGACAAGACACCATATTTTGACTTTCTGGCTGAGCACAACAAATAGAGTTGAGCCTCATGAGGAAACCTTATTTGCAAGAAAATCTGGAGCACAAAACTATGAGGCTGAGCAGTCAAGAAAACCCTTCCAAAAGGAAAAAGTCACGTGCTAAGCACCAGGACAAGGGGTTGAGATGAGAAGGAAATCCACTTGTGAAGAAACCCTTATGGTTGAGCACCGCCAAAATTTCCTATAAATAAAGGTCTCATGTCTTCATTCTAAACATTTAATCGATGCTCCAAAATGTAGCAGTAGGATAAATTAGAGTTTGTGAGGCACAAAATATATGCTCTTAGTGTAAATCTTATGTGTAGATATTGCTGAAATTGCATTATAATATTCGATGAGTAGTTGAACTCCCTCGTGTCCAGGTTTGATGTAATCAATTCTGATTCTATATTTTTTTACTTCTTGGGTATTTATCTTTGCTTTCATTCAATTATTTGTGGTTTGATTTATGCTTAATGATGACTTGATCACACATTATTTCACCGGTTTGATTTGAGTTGGAAGAATGGTCTCAACTAGGGATGTCAACGAGGCGGGTAGGGTATGAGTAGTAGTCCCCCCGTACCCTACCTGCAGGATAAATATATGTTCCGTATCCATATCCGTCGGGTATTCGTTATGCGGGTATTTACAAAATTATTTAAAAAACAAATATTTAATCATAAATTCAAATAAAATAAAACAAAATATATCACTGTCATAAATTTTAAATAAAGTTCAACTAAACTCAAGTTCATACAAGTCCAAATAATTATGAAAATAAATATAAAATGACGTTCATTAGTGCTTTGATCAACAAATCCACTTTCTCCGATTGATTTCTGAAAAATAAACAAAATAAACAAATAATAAACCTCAACTCCCACGTGCCAAGTATTCTTATTTTGATTTCATCATTTGACAACAAGCATACCATAAACATCACTATCTATATAAGGTTTGATGTATAGGTCCAATTTCAAAAAAGGAAAGAGAAGAATGTCAAGGGTGTACTTGGAAGAAGACAACGTACTAATACTTGAAGTTGGAAGAATAAAGACAGAAGACAAGATAAGATGTATAACTTAAAAAAAATTAGGTCAGAATGTTTTTTACTACTATATATATATATATATATATATATATATATATATATATATATATATATATATATATATATATATTCTTTTCTTTTCAATTTTTATTTGCATTTTTTAGACTTGTGGTAGGTCTTGATACTAAAAGTGCTTCTCAACTCAATAACTGACACAAATTGTTTATTGTTTGAGTTTGTTTCACAGATGGAGAGAAAGTTGAAAGAGAATTTTAAGGAGAGAAAAAGAAAAGAAAAAAATAGCAAGGTTATATAGATAAAGAGAAATGTTTGATGAATATTGAAAAGGACATGTTCATACTATCATGAAAGAGAGATGAAAAAAAAACCCAGAGTGGTCGGTTAAGAATGAGTTAAAAAAATGGGTCAAAATATCATTATCTTAAATATAATGTCTTTTATGATTGTTTAAATTTGAGTATTTAAATTTATTAAATGGGTCAAACCAATAAATATATTTAAATTTAGGTTTAATTATGTCTTTGGTCCCCATTTTGGAGTCAAAATCTCAAAATGGTACCCAAATTTTTAAAAGTCTCAAATTGATCCCTTTTTTGTTAAAATGTTTCACGTTTGCCCTTTCCGTTAAGTCAAGGTTGACGCCATTAGAGGGAGTGTCACGTGTCAGTTCCTCAATTTTTTGAAATTTTTTATTATTTCTTTTGAATTTTTTATTTTTTATTTTTGAATTTTTAAAAAAAATTTAAAAATTACCACGTGTCAAGCTGTCATCATGCCACGTGGCAGTGATAGAGTGACGTGGCAGTGATAGTGACAGTGACACGTGGCAGTATTATGCCATGTGTCATTTTCTTAGTCTCAATTTGGTCCCTTTATTTTAATTTGTCTCAATTTAGTCTCAATTTTTGTAAAAATGAGCAATTTTGTCCCTCTTCAAATTGAAACAAAAATTAATTTTATATAAATGTTATACAAATATTTTTATTAAATTTGATATTTTTATTCAAATTGATATTTTTATTATATAATTTTAACATAACTAAGTTTATTTAAAATTATGTTTCACATTTAACTTAACTTTACTTAAAATTGTTTTCAAATTTTAAATTTATATGTGTTTTATTGTTACATGAACTAGTTAATTTATGAATTTGTTCTATTAACATTATTTTTTATTAACAAATTTTAAACCATTTTAAATAAAGTTCAATGTAAAATATTAATTAAATGAACTTAATTTGGTTAAAAATATTTACTTGAAATATCAATTTTGATGGAAATATTTGTGTACATTTATATAAAAATTAAATTTGATTTCAATTTGGAAAGGGACAAAATTGCTAATTTTTACAAAAATTGGGACTAAATTGAGACAAATTAAAATAAAGGGATCAAATTGAGACTAAAGAAATGACACGTGGTGTAATACTGACACATGTCACTATCACTACCACATCACTATGTCACTGTCACGTGGCTAAATGACAGCTTGACACGTGGCAATTTTTTGATTTTTTTAAAAAAATTCAAAATAAAAAATAATAAAAAAATTTAAAAAATCGAGGAACTGACACGTGGCACTCCCTCTAATGGCGTCAACCTTGACTTAACGGAAAGGGCAAACATGAGACGTTTCAACAAAAAAAGGAACCATTTTGAGACTTTTAAAAATTTGGGTACCGTTTTGAGATTTTGACTCCAAACTTGGAACCAAAAGCATAATTAAACCTTCTTTTAACAAAAAAGTTTGAACATATTTCATCAACATTTTCTTAAATTATTGAGTGAGATATTAAAAACAGAATACTCATTTAAACTCCTTCCTATGCTGCAGTGTGGTATATAAATTATCTAAAATAAGTTTGTTCTTAATCCAATTTGGATAAAAAAAAAAACAATGTTAGACACAAAGAATTCATGAAAAAAATAGTGTGCTTAAATTTTAAACTGCCTCTTAACAAATGTCTAAATTGGCGTTCAACTTTTATATATTGTACAAAGAAAAAAGTTAACTGAGTTGAGTTCATCCCTAAATTATTCGGGAATTTTAAAGAAGTTTTAAATTTTTTGTTAATCTAATTCTTAATTGATTGAAACATCAATAAATTACAATTTATGATAGTTTTAAAAAAGTTTAAAAAGTCAGTTATCATACATATTATATAGATATAGAGAGTTAGAATGCTCTAGAATATTTTCAAACAATTTAATAATTTACTAAAGATGATTATATACTAAAGATATATTTTCTAATACATTATCGAATAATTAAAATAACAAAATTTCGTGGTCTATCTTTTTTTAATATTTTTTTAAAATTACCAAATAGGTTTTTAATTCTTATAAGATGAGTAAGTATTTATTTTGATTTTATAATTTCTCTTCTAGTTTTTCTAAAATTAAACAAAAGGTCAAATAACACATTAGTATTATGATAAAATATTAATATACGACATATATGACATATAAAAAAACTTATAATTTTTTTTTAAATTCATAAAATAAATTTCATTTAATAGTTTTTAAATAAATATTAAAAATGACAATAAAAACAGTGTTATTAAATTAAAAAAAAAGATATTTATGAATATTAGAATAAAATGTCACTAACTACAAACAATTATTTCCGATTTTACAAAGACAAATAAAAAAATATATCGGTCAAAATCAATTCTTTCTAATTTTAATTTTACTAAAAATATATTTAAGATTTAAAACAAAATCAATTTAAAAAAAAAAATTCAAGGAGTGTGTTTAAGAGAACTTCTCAAACAACGTGTTGGTGGCTATATATAGCAGTCATTGTTGACCTTATATGCATGTATCCGTGGTGCTTTCTATAAGCCACCCAAATTCCAAAGTTGATTATTGGAATCAATCACCAAATCTAGGAACTGATGATTTTAGCATTTAAATGAACGAATGGAATTGCGTGTTTTCCTCTTTTCAATTCCATCGCAAACCGTGTTTCCCTCTGATCTTTTGGAGCCACAAATGAACGAAACCAGACCCCTCATTAAAGAAGGAATGATGAGCTGAAAACTGAAGAACACTCTTTTGAACCATTGTTTCCTCCACCCACTTCCCCTTTCTTCCCTCCTTTTTCTGTTTGTTCTTCCTTCGCTGGGACACATCCACAAACGGTGAAGGTTTTGCAAACATGAGTGGTAAATCCTCCGTCTCCAAGGAACTCCATGCCAAGCACACAAAGGTGCAATTTTTCCCCACACCTTTTCGTTTTTTCTCATCTACTTCATCTGGGTGATGATGATGATGTTGAGTGCTATCAACTATCGATTAGTTGGGTTTACGTTCATGTTTTTCTTTATCATAATGTTTTTGACAATGTGTTTTCGTGTATTTGGTCGTGTGAATCTAGCAACAACGTCTTTTACTTTGTTTTCTGAATGGATGCAGATATTAGAGGGACTTGTTAAGCTACCCGACAACAGGGAATGTGCAGATTGCGGAACAAAGTATGTGCCTTAGTTTCATAACCTGTTGTTTTATGTTGAGTATAGATTTCATGTTTGCTTGAAATTACATAGGCACATCATGTGGTTTCTTAAAAATTTGCATGAGATAAAGTAGTCGAGAGACGTGGAAATTACTCGCTTAAAAAAATACACAATGCAATGTGTTAAGGAATTAGGGGGATGAGAGAAATCTCTGATGGTACAAAAATAGTTAAGGAATTACTATAGAAGGGGTATGGAGTGAAAATCCAAGAAATTATCGGAGTGGCAGTGTAATTTCCTAATTTCAACTATAACAAGTCTCTTTCGGGGAGGGGGAGTCTTAAACAGTTTTGGGTACTTGTGTTCTATGCCCATGGATAATGGTTCTACATCAGATATCCAAAAGGATTTGTGTTTGTACTTAGTTCAAAGTTTTCCTTTTTATTCACTTTGCTGTTCATATCCTTTGATTTTGGGATCAGCTTGGGTTTTAGCACAGATTATTTACTTTGAAATTGTTTAGGTTTTTTTCATATTTTTTAAGAACATATTTTTAATATTTCAGGGCACCGCGATGGGCAAGTGTGAACTTAGGAATATTCATTTGCATGCAATGTTCAGGAATTCATCGAAGTCTTGGAGTACATATATCACAGGTTTACATACATATCTTCTTCTGTTTCGGTGTACAAATTGATAATTGGCTAAGCCTTCTGATTTTGCTGCTAGGTGCGATCCACAACTTTGGATACCTGGTTGCCAGATCAAGTTTCTTTTATGCAATGTAAGAAGTACACAATTTGGTTTCATATTTCTGAGTCAAAAATATTGTTAAGCATATTATGAGATAGTAAATAGTTAGATACTATGAGTAACTCGGTTGCCTTTTCAGAACAAGGGAATTAACTAGTTTGGTCAGAAGGTTAGATGTTGGTCTGTCAAAATTGTATTAGTAATTCATGTAAGTGGTATGGTACATTCCATATATATGTATGTAGATATATCATTTATATGAGATTACGTAATATCCATTTAATTGGTTGGTGAAACTAGATATTCATGGAAGATAGGATAATTGTTAGAAAAAATACTGAGCTCTTGAATTCTCTTGCAGCTGAATGCATTTAGTACTTTGGTTGTCTGCAGAATGTGTACCTAGCTCATCTCTTGATTTGTTGTATTTTATGCAGTAATGGGTAATGCGAGGTCAAATAAGCACTGGGAGGCAGAGTTACCACCAAATTTTGACAGAAATGGATATGGAATCGAGAGATTTATTCGTTCGAAGTGAGTTGAAACTGTTAAGGAAATATTGTGAACAGCATTGCTTGTTTGCATAAGCTTAAACTTGCATCTAATTTACCCTATTTTGATGCTGTCAACTTGCTTAAAATTTTCCAGGTATGTGGAGAAAAGATGGGCTTCAAAGGGTGAACTACAACCAGCTTCAAAGTCAGCTGAAATAATCTTTAACCGGAATGAGTCACCAGCTACTGGGTCCAAGAGTGGTATTCAGAAGAATAGGAGATTGTCTCTTGAGGAAAGCATTCTTGTGAAACATATGAACCATATTCCGCTTCCGACAACAAGATCTCCGACACCAAGATCTCAGGAGGTATTCATGTTTAATCAAGTTCAATTCTGGATAAAGAATTTTCTTGCACTCATACCTATACATTGGATCATTTAAAGAACTACTAAGATGCACTGTTTAGTCTGCATATGGGTGGCCAGTTACGGTTTACCTAGTTTACTATTAGATACTGTGATCAAAATGGTATCTTATTGAATTCAATGTCCACTCTGAAATATTTTTTCCATAATATTCTCTTTGTGCTCTTCTCAAAAAAATTTTGCCTTCCAATATCTACTACATCACAAAAAGCCGATAAAAGTTTATCTTTTGTAATTCAGCGGTCCCCTGATATGCAAAATAAGCTTTCACCTGTACCATTAAGGAGGCCATCTGCATCATATGATTTTGACAACTCCAGGATGAAGAACAATGGTACTGTTGACCATTTTGGCTTGTTTTCCCCCCCTAATGCTAAACAGGAATTCTCAACTACACCTCCTAGCTGGATAACGTTCGATTGTAAGACGGAAATACTTTTATTGCACATTTTTTGTTCAATATCCTTGCACTCTTCGTATTGGAACTAATAAGATGGTTTAATCTCATGTTATGCATTTCATGTGTGCAGGAGAAGGCTTATGAGGTATGTTTGTAGATTGTTGAGCTAGCTCTTTGTGTAGATGCCACGGCATTGTAGTTGAAGAAGGTCTTGTAATGTTGCATGAACTTTGAGCTGCATTGATCTGGTGTGTACTTCTCTTCTCCAACGATTACAATGTTGATTTGATGTTTTGCTTTGTTTTCATTTTCAGATGACCCTTATATTTTTTCATATTTTCCTGAAATCATAAGATTTGTCATGATCTGTGGCTGTAGAACTACCTGAAATAGTTCAACTAAGCTCAAAGTGCATCCTTATACAGTACAATGCTTCCAACATTTGAGATAACTAGTTTGCATGTTGATAAACATATGAGATAACCATGTTTCCAACTTTCTTAGTTTTAGTGCAAGAGATTGGTCTCACGTGCATAATTTGATACATGGCTTATATCTTGAAAACAATTTATATTGAAGATTATGTTTCCTCACAGGTTTGATAACAACGCTTGCAATCAACACACTGCAGCAGGATATAAATTTTGTGCACGTTTGCACTACTTTGGTGTTGATGTATCACAGCCTATGGTCGTTCATAAAATGGTTTGATCAGTACTGTAGCTTCTGTCACTTTTTCCTTCTAACAGCCATTGGTTGATATTAAGAAAAGATCAAAGGAAGTAAATACTAAATAGCAGTTCTTTTCTTATCAGTGTCAGTTCAAGAGTCTGTGACTGGTGATGTTGTCATATGCCCCAGCCTAAGTTTGATCTTTTCTAGTGCAACTTTTCTTTTATTCATCAGTGAAATACATAGCAATCTTAACCTTCTTTCTGCATTGAATTTTGGGTTGCTTATCAATGGTTCATTGGCCAGAAGTTTTATCTTAGTTGCCTTGAAACTGAAAATCTTGCAGTGCCATTACTGTGCAGGCTTTAATATTTCGAAGCAGGTGAGGAAATATAATGGTTTAATAATAGTAAAAATTACATTAGTTTAAATAGCTTTATAATAATGCTGAATAGTAATTTTATCATTACCATATACACAAAATGTTACAAGAGAAAAACAAGCCATTATTGATTGTCTCTCTTGCCCCTGAATATAACAAACAACAAATATAAAAACTTTCCATTGCTTGGACTGAATTGTATTAGTTATTCAAAAGAATTGATAATATAATAAATGGAAGATAAAATCATAATACTTACTATTGTCTCTTTTAAACTTAAAAAGATACAATTGAAATAGTTTTCCCCCTCTTTTTCAAGGTTTTTTTTTTATTTTCTAATTACATATTATAACTTTTTTTTAAAAAAAAACACACAATTTTAGTTAAAGTTTTCTGCTTAAAAAGGTGTATGATCGTGAGCAATTGGTCACAGAACCTAACTTTTAAAGCGTGTATATTAACGTGGTAATAAAAAGCCTTTAATATAATGAAAAGAATTTAATGATATTTTAAAAAATCAAAGCTGAACAAAATTTGTAATATTAAACATGGTAATTAGCAGCCAATTTTTTATTTAATGATTCTTAAGTGTACTTCATCCAGAAATATATATAAATATGATGAGAAGACTTGAAAGTGACACTAAAAATTTACTCTGGGAATAAATTTATAAAATATTTAATTTAATATGAATAGAGAATAGATAACTTTTTCTCCTTTACATATTTCCAATCCAGCACAACATAAAAATATATTAATGGGTGCAAAATCGTCACGGTGAGACTGCTCGCATTGTAGTTTACCTTCCACAAAATCAAAATCTGATAATGAACTTCTCTATCTCTCTCAACGTATAAAGGCGGGAAAACACTGAAATTCTCCCTGGACGATCAAACTATGAAATCTCTCTCAACGTAGCTTCAAACTCTAACGTACTCTCTCTCTCTCTCTCCTTCTTTCTCCTTCTCCTTCTTCGATGCTTTCAGAAATTCACTTTCTAAATTTGTGGTAGCTTCAATTTCTTCCGTTCAGAGGCCATCTCCTCTCTGTGCGAAGCTCATCTCGGTATGCCTCGTATTTTCTCTTTCGTTCTCCTCAGAAAATTAACTCACGTGTTAATTAACTTGTTAGTTGTCACATTAATTAAGTTTCAGATTTGGATTGTTGACAATTGCATCCAGAATTTTCTGAGCTAGACTTCCTATTCTGTACTGCGCAATTCAATTGTCTGTTACTTAGCTCTGAGTTTTCCTTTTCTTGTTTGATTCCAAGAAAAATGGAGAAACTCAGGCCAGCGTGGGCTGTCAAGGCAATCATCGTCATTGTTTTCACTTCGACACTTTTCCGATGCGTCTGCGGCGAGAATCATACCGTCGGCGGAGCCTCAGGCTGGGATCTCAGTTCCAACATCCAGGCCTGGTCATCTACGACAACGTTTAATATCGGAGACGATCTCGGTACGTATCCATGTGTATATGTTCATCTTAATTAATCCACGCATGCGTGCACCACACACACATACATATGTTTCTTCATTTCCGTTCATCTTAATTAATCCAGCATGCATGCACGAAAGCATTTATATCTTAAGAGAAATTAATTTCTGCCAAGCATAACGTGTTCAGTCGCAACCTTCGAGTTTCAGATGGTTTAACAGCAGAGTAATAGTTAATTAGTTCAAGTTCTATTTTGAAGTTTTGTTATCAGAATCGTTGAGGACAAACACGTTTTCTAATCTAGAATGCGTTATTTTCTCTGTAGCCAAAAATTCTGATCATTCTTCAGTACATTTTCGTTTATTTGGAAGATAGTTTAGCGAAGTGAAACGAACGATGACGAACCAAAGGGCCTTTTCGGCACAAAAGATTATATATTTTTTTATTGGTTAAATTAAAATTTCTTTTGTTCTTTATTTTTTAAATACAATTTTGATTTATTTTTCAGATTTTAATATTTATATTTTAAAATATCTTTTTATCTAATTCTTCATTTTTCATGTGTATTTTTAAAATTTTAATTACTTAAATTATTTTTAAGCTATTTTCAATACATGTTAGATTTAAAGTTTAATTAAATAAAAAGTCAAAATGAAAAAGATATAAAATTAAAGATTCAGTTAAGGAATTTTGAAAATAAGGAAATAAATTCAGAAATAAAAAATAGAGAAACAAAAATGGTATTTTAAAAAATCAAAGCTGAACAAAATTTGTAATATTAAACTGTGAGCAAACTAAAATAATAAAAGTTTTGGCGTTGTTTGGCTGGCAGTATTCTCGTACACGCCGGTTCACGACGTGGTGGAGGTGAACCAACTAGGTTACGACACGTGTACGATAGCCAACGCGCTTGCCACGTACGATAATGGAGAAACCGTGATTCACTTAGGCGGAGCGGGAACGCGATACTTCGTGTGTGGCCGAATGGGCCACTGTCAACAGGGCCTTAAACTCCAAGTCCAAGTTCTAGCCCAGTCCAACAACGGAACCAACGACGATGAAAACCAAGACCCCGGTACCGCTTCTTCTCCTGCGCCTCGTTCTTCTCCGCCGCCTCCTTCTCCTCCACCGCCTCCTTCTCCTCCACCGCCTCACCGTGTCGAACACTCTCCCGCAGATGAGCCCTCACCCTGCGACTCCTCCGGTACAGACGAGCGTTTTGGGGTGGTGCCGTTAATTACGCTCGTAATCGTGCTCGCTTTCGCCCACGCTCCTTTCTTCTTCGCTTTTCCACGCCTCTGTTTTCATCTCATGCGTTTAAATTTCTAGCTTGCTGCATTTTAGTTTTACCTTGGCCTATTGCTCAGGGCGTATATGAATGTTTCGGTCTGAAATTGAATAATGAGTCTGCTTTGTGCGTATTCAATGTGAATATTTTCTCAGGATGCATGGTATGTACTTTCCTTTCTTGTAAAAGTACTAGTTGCAGCTCTGCATGCATATTCAAAGTGAATATTTTCTGTGGTTACAAATTTGCTTTTTCACTTGGCTAATGTTCTTTGTGTGAATAATAAAACGGGATGATGTATGTAAACTAGATAAGTAAAAAAGGGTGTGAAAATTGATGTCATCTTTAATTCCAATAATAGTTAAATTATTAATTACTGATTAGATTAATTAATCTTAGTTATGTTATAAAATTTTGGATTTAGTTAACTAGGTCCCTATATTTTTAATTGATCCGACTGGGTCAATCCAGATTAATTACATTTCCTATCTCAATGACGAAGGTAAGTGTTACTAATGCCATATCATGACATGAGAGACAATATGTATTATTAGAAGCAGGGAAATGTTATTTTCTTTCCACAAACTTTGAAATGTCTTTAACAAAAACAGAACCTTGCTAATCCATGGCCAAATGGTTGTGGGTTGGGCCTTTAACACCAGCAATTTCTTATCGCCTTTGTCTACAAGGTGCCAAGGCATTATTCGTGTCGCGTGATGATGGGGCGGCGTCCATAATATTGCTTAGCCCTTTAGAATACCATCATTAAATTCCAAACCCTGCAAGAAAGAATGTTGAAGTTTCAAATAATAATGCTGGTAGTTTGCAATTAAATTGTCATAGGTACTCATATTTAGACTTTGTATGCATAGATGGATGGTGTCCTTGTGGACCTACAAAAGGAATAATAGTAGCCGCTAGAAGTTACAAGTCTCTATCAGAGACAGTTTTGAGTGCTGCTTATTCAACCTAAATGCAAATTAGCAGCTTTCAATACACATTCTTACTCTTCGCCTCATTTCTTTTGCAAACTAAAATTAGTTTATTCATAGATTTATTTTAAGTAAAATATATATTTATCTTTTCTTGTGAAAATGTTTGTCCAGAGTCTTCTCTTCTCTGGGTCCCTATTCTCTGGTCCACAGCTTCCTTGTGCCATGACAACGTGTACAAGGAATTTCTTGGTGCTTTCCATTAGTGGTTAATCAGAAAAGGACTAGTCTTTGATAATGGCAAACAGTGGGTCTTATTCTTAGGTCCTCTAGCTTATACACTCTTCGTAATCAATATTTACACATAATTATTACCATAAGCAACGGTTATGCAGTGTCACACGCGTCAGACACTGATAATTCAAATTTCTACTAGAAGAAAATAACACTAGCTGTTGAATTATACTTGGCCATTTTGATGGCAGCAGAATTCATTGACAAAAGTAGAAAGCGTCAAAATAGAAGGAGAATGCAATATTATAATAAAAAACTGAACTTTCCCAAATGAAGCTAAAGGTATTTTGCAGGCAGAAGATGGGGGTCCGTGTCTGTGGCTTGGTTTGGTTTGGTTTGGTTTCTCACAAATAAAAGACTCTCTCACTCTCACAACTTGGATCCACTTACATTTTCAATTGTACAAAGGTCCTACTTCTTTAAGAAGTTCTGCACTGAAACTTGATGACACAACAATAGACATGGGGCTCTTTCTGCTTCAATTTTCACTGGCATGTAAGGGGGCAACGTGCTTTCCGACCTAAGGGTGTCATAATTAAAATGAAGGCTTAAAGAAACAGCAAGTCCCACTAGATCTATAATGATCTATACCATGCTGACAGATACTCACCATGTGCTTCTGTTCTCCAAGTTTACTGCCATAATCCCATAATTTCATCCAAAACTAATTCTACCTTTGTAGACTTTGACAGCTTAACCAATCTGCTTAAGCCAACTTATCTCAATTGATGCTCACATGCAACCATGCACAGTTGAAAGGACAACTCACTCCTCACCCACACTACATTCAATTTATCTTCTTTCATGTACTTCAATCCATGTACCCAAAAAATTAATAAAATAAAAGGCTCAGTTCCTTTCTTGCCCCATAATACGCCAAAGGGTCTGGTCTACCAATGTACACGAGCTGCTATATATCAACTCCTTGCATGATGAGTACGGTTGTCACTTGTTATTGTTAGGTGTATATGATTTGGTTCAAATGGTATGTATCCAACTTTGTTCCCCCCTTCCTTCTGTGTCGGTTCTCTTGTAATTATAAAAGTAAAAAAGGACAACCATTCAGCAAATAGAATCTACGACGTAGCCTTTTTGTTTTTTAAATCATGTTTATTCATCTGCCAAACTCAAACCCACTTTGATCCAACTCCACTCAGACCAACACACTACTTTCTCACTCAACATGCATTTTAAAGCTGGATTAATTGGTAAATTATTAAGTCTGCATAAAATAGCAGAAGTTGTACATTGGATATTAAACAATCGCCTCATAATGCTACCTGGGTTCAAACTACATAATCAATACAAACATTAGGTGATATGAGAAAAACTAAACTTCTCAATAGTTTAGTAGAAGATGTAGAGCAAAGAAATTGCACAACAGATTGGGAGAAACCTAACTTATGCCCACCATGTCACAAGAAACTTGACAAGGGAAAAAGTACACCATGTCTGATACTTGTCTTGGCTTCTTCACAGTCTCAGCAGCAAAAATATGTACACAGCAAGTCCTGCCAATGGAGAAGAAAGAGTCAACATAGGGAAACCGACAATTGGAACTTATATATGTGGGATTTATTATATATATTACGTACTAATAATGTAGATTATAATTTTCCTACTCTTCAATCAAGTGTTTGGTAGGTGGAACAGTCTAATCAAAGCTAGATTCATTTAATTTCTCCAACTACTACTTATGTTTCGACAAGTGTTGAATGCCTAGTGCTTCAAGAATATAATTAGATGCATAGATATATGCACCATGGAATGAATGACAGTGTCACTTTTTCAGTCACAAAAATACATATTTGAGTATATATATATAAGAAGCTCTACATAGTCCTTCCTGAGGTCATACCTCGTAGGAAAAAGGATAAAAAGTTCAGCAGACATTTGATTATGTTTAATTTAGGTACAAAAAGATTCCATACGAAAGTGCTGTATTTAACTACTATTGCTAATCCAAACACTAATATGCGAACAGTTGTCATCTAGCATATGACAAGACTAACCGTTCTAAAAGCATAAGTGGGTTTGGAGAAAAATTACTGAAGGGTTTAATAACAACAAATATGTTACATATACATATGATTACACGCATATCCCACAGTGAAATTCTGCATAACACATGGATTTGGTAATGTGCTGACCTAATGCAGTGAGAAGAACTAAAATAAGCATATGTGATAAATACCTTCAAAATGGTCAACAAAGTTCCATAGATTCTCATCACTTTGCTAAATTTTCACTGTGACTGGTGAAAAAGAAAGAGAGTAGTAGCTAGCCACATCAGACACGGCGATTTACCATTTCCTTCAAACGCTGGATAGATTCCAGCCTCTGCAACTTCATTTGATGGTTGAACTTCTTAATGAAAGCTTCCGCCCTGCGATTCAGCTCCTCTAGACTCATGGATTTTTCCCTTCTCAAGGAAGCTCTATCGTTGAAAGTGTCTGACTTTTTTAGCTCCTTCTGAGCCCAAGCCACAGGGTCATCATCATCATCACCCTCCCCATTGCGACGAAATGGCTCTGCCTTAGCAATCCTTGCGCCCCATGTGTCGCTCTTCTTCAGCTGTGGCCTCATCGTTTTCCCCTGCCCCTCCATGATGGCCTTCCACGTGGCTTCCAGTGTGTCATCACCATCGGAATCCGGTAACAGATAATCATTGGTGCAATTTTCTAGCAAAGGGTGGAGCATGAATTTGCCATAGGACAAACCAGTCTCTTCAACCACCTTTTGTTCTTGCTCTTGCTTTTGCTCCAGCTGTTCTTGTTCTTGTTCTTCTTCAACCTCCTTTTCTTCTTCCTTGGGTTCATCTGTTTGGCTCTCTGGCTCGGTTGGGTGGCTGGTAGTGTCTGAAATGGTGGTGGTTGAGTGCTTGGGATCAGAGAGTGCAGGAGAGTCGGAGAAGTGTTTGGGGTGGGTATTGGTTTTGGAGGAAGCTGCAATGATGACGATGATGAAGTTGACAATGATGTAAAGGAATGGGAGTGTTAGCCAGCTTCTAACTGAGACCCAAAACTGAGGGAGAGTGGAGAGAAGAAGGTGGAATGTGTATGGGACTACTGCCACTTTAAACAAAACAAGAGTGGAGACAACCCCCATGGACATGAGAACAAGCTTTGCAGCCCACATGGCTGTTTCAAATCTGTTTGATTTTCTGAGAGAAGATGGTTTTTGAAAAAGATCCATCGCTGACATGTTGCAGGCAGCACTACTAATAATCACTCTTCACAACAACACGCAGATTCAAAGCAAAAAGCTTAGAAAAAATGAGAAGAATAAGACCCAGAAACAAAAACTTCTAGGTGGGTGGGGGATTTCACCAACTAGTACATAGACATGAACAAGCACCGGTTCTTTCTTCAGAGGAAAAACAAAAGAAAGGAGCTTTTTTGAAACTGAGGTTTGTGTATGAAAACCAAATTCTGAAAGTTTTTCATTTTTTTAAAACGGAGGAGACAAAGAAGAAGCAAGATTTGTGGTGAATGACTGCAGATCCTTGAAAGGTGATGAAACAGAAGAGAAAGGAACAGAAAGAAAAAAAGAAAAAAGTGAAGACAATGTATTGAGACGAAGGTGGCTAGAAGAACTCGAGTCCACTCTAGTCTCTAGAGTACAAAGAAAGAAAGAAGGCTTTTAAAGAAAGAGAGCTTTCAAATTTCACTGTTTCAGGTGCTGTAGTTAGCAGCAGAACCAACAAAAATTCCATTAGTACTGGGTATGCAGGGTGGTCATAGAGTGGTAGTAGAGGACCACATGAATGAACCAAGATCGGATTTTAAATAAACAACATGTATATCTATGAAATGAATTCCCAACCATTTTTCATTCCCAACCAAAGACACTGTCTGATGAATTCCCCACCGTCAGATTCTTCAACAACAGTGAAAAGGGTATGAGAAAGATGATAACTTTTGCACTCTCACCTTCACCTTCACTCATTGCAATATAGGAGGTGCCAGAGATATAACCACCACCGAAACTTTAACTATTGATTTGTGAAAAAAAACAAAAATGTTTGGATATATTTTCAGATTTGAAAAGTCAAGAAAAAGTAAACGGTTGAATTTGGGTGGAAAATGGTACATGTATTATTAGTTAATTAACCAGAATTAGGTTGGTTGTTAGCAAGGTTTATTTTATTTTAAGAAATGTAAGCAATATTTGAAGGTAAATTAAGTAATCCGAATTAAAGTGGTAGCTGCGTTGAGCGGCGGTGGCCACAATTTGCGGAGGTTGTGATTACAACTTTTGGCACCACTAACCTAAAGCTCCTCAACTAACCATAACACTACATGCTGCATGTATACATCACAAATTATTACCTTATTTTTAATCATTATACTATATCTACAGTTTCTAAAGTGATGCATTTTTTTATTTTTTAATGGTTACAAAATTAATATAACTGATATAAAAATTCAAGATTAATTATGTGTTTCGTTTTCAAATACTTTTAGAAATTACGTTTTATCTCTAAATTAAATTTTATTGTTGTTTATTACTGTAGTATAAAATATTATCTCTAACAAATAATGTATAAATAACATATATTATTAAAAAAATTCATATTTCTTATTAATTTTGTTTTGAATTTTTTTTTTTTAGAAAATATTTATAAATTTTGTTATGAAAATAATTTTGCAGAAAATTGCTAATAATTTTTTTGTAAAATATATTGTATAAAACACTTTTTTCAACAAATTTTGTGTGAATTTTATAATTTTGTAAGAAATAATTATCCATGAAAGAATTATCAGCCAATTAAAATACTTAAAAAAATAGCTGGAAAAAAGTCTTTTCTTACAAATTTTTTAACAATTTTGCAAGAAAATTTTCATGTAACATAAAATTTTTTAGTAGTGATAACATACGAAGTTTCATTGTGATTATAATATAACATCGAAATATCATTTATTAAAAAATATTTTATATTCTTTTTATAAAGTAAAATGATGAATGAGTAAGTTTAGGAACCAAACACAATTTTTAAAAGTATTTAGGAAAAAACATATATACTCCAAAAATTAATTATATTATATAATTATTTATGATGATATTAATAATTCTTCAACATGCATTTCATATATTTATTTCGAAAAATTGCTTTATATGTATTAAAGTATCCTATCCGTGCCATATTGCTAGCAATATCAGATTGTAGATTTCTTTTCCAAAAAGAATAAAGAAATGAATTACTTTATCTCAATATACACATTCAAAAAAAATTAGAACAGTCAAATCATCCTTAAATTTTAATAATTTAATTTGTTTCGTGTAAATGCAATCTTAGCATTCTCATCTTTTTAATCATTTACTCATTTAGAAATATAATATTAACTCAAAATTTCAAAAAAAAAAGATAATAATAAATATTTGTCAAAAAATTGTCAACTAATAAATATTATTACTTAAACTCAACATTCCACATGGTAATAATACTTAACTTGTTCCATTAAGCAAGGATTTTAAATATACCAATAACATAGTGAAAAATAGAAACGGACAAATCAATATCTTTCAATTGTTCGTTTTGTTTCTTTATTTTATTCTTCAAATTGTTGATTGAAAAAATTTTCATTTTTTTTTTTTTGAAATCACTATTTCTTATTAGGTAAAAATTATATAAGTATTCTTAACAACACATGAGTCGTATTAAACAGAAAGAAATATTATAGTTAATAGAAGAAAAGCACATAAAAAATCAATAAGAAATCTTGCAATTAATATTATATTTTATCACTGATTTTCCCATAATCGTGTATGTTGGTTCCACCATAAACCATGCAATTAAGTGGTTGTCCTTTCACACACATTGAATTATTATGGTTATAACAGAGTCATAAACAAGTCATCTCAACAATATGGATAATAAGAAAAATAAATATCTTTTCAAAAAAGAAAAAAAACAACCATAAATGTCTTCACTTACTTTGCATAGTCAGATAAGTGTCGTTGGACTTTTTCCTTTTCATACAATCGCTTTTGATTAAAAAATTGAGCAAAAGATCAATGAAATTAGTTAGACAAATTTAAAAAAAGAACCTTTTCGTTAAAAACTGTAAACTGAATTTTCAAAAACTAAAAAATATCATAAAAGAACTTTCTCACAGACATTATTCAAACACTCCCAATTATACTATCTGATAATCTTGACCTTGGATTTTCTTTTTAAGTAATAAAATTCAATCTACGACTTGGTTCATGATAATACTTTAGGGTTTTCTTTCTCAGTGACGATACTGAACATTGATATCTATCGACATGATATGACCATAAATATATACAAAGCTTGGTTGTAATTATCTCTAACATTTCCTGAAATAATTGAGTCAAACATATAGATTTCATTTTCGTGGTTTCCTCAATTAAGTCTAATCAACAATAATTTTCTTTTTCTTTATTTTCTTTTGTGAGATTTGTCTCACTCTTACACGTTATAGATTAATTATTAAATTAAGATTTCCCAACATACTTTTTTTATCCATAACAGATCTTAAAAAAAACATTTTGAAGGTATTAAAATAGATATATTAAAATTTAGGATACTAAATATATAAATTTATATGTATAAAAAATTGGGAGAATTACTACTCTTTTACGCTGAATATTTTCAAGTCACCTAATATCGTATTAAAGTAATTTAAATAATGTTTAATCAGTCGGATGGTACTCAAATTCATTTAAATGTGTAAGTTTGATATTCATTTTTTAAAAGGTGTCAATTGAGTTCTAACTTTTGAAAAAATGACTCAATTAATTCTTTTTTACCAAAAAGTTATTAACACCGTTAATGGTATTAATATTTAAAATGACTTATAAAATTAAGTATTGCTATTTATATCAAACATTAGTAATAAAAGTTATGAATTAAGTTAACAGCTTTAGTAATTTTTATCTGAGAAAGATCTGATTAAGACACTTTTTCAAAAATTGAGACTAGATTGACACATTTTTAAAACAAATACTAAACTAACACGTCTAAATAAAAATGGGTATCATCCGACCGAATAAATTTTTAAAAAAAGAAGATTTTATTTTATTTTCCGTCTTGATATCTTCGATATCTTCAACGCACGGTTAACAAAAGCTATGAACCAATTAGAGTCCACAACTCAAGGAGTGAGATTCCAAATCCAAACATTGTTATCATCGTTGTAGACTTCAAAAGTTATGAATGTTACTGCAGACCACAAAACCTATAATTGAGTAATAATTTATAAATGTTTATAAATAGGCTATTTTCATTTTATGATGAATCCATCACCTTACAAAGGAGGCATAATTTACCAACATAGTGCAGCATTGCAAGTTGCAGCACGCGTGTTATGCAATATCAATATCTATGCATTTATGTGCATAGAATCTAGTCAATTTTACGAGAAACAAAAACACACTGCAGTTAATTTTTATTCTCAAAGTGATCTCATGTACACAGGAAACATCATTTAAGTCCGCAATCTATCTAAATTTATATTTAAAAAATAAAAATTTTCAGATGAATAATTTTGTAATTTTATTTTAAGAAAATTATTAAAATCATTTCACTGTATATTCTGGTATAATATATATATATATATATATATATATATATATATATATATATATATATATATGTGTGTGTGTGTGTGTGAATCTAGATAAATAGATAGATATAAAAATTATATGAATAAAATAAAATAACAAGTTGTCATTGTAACACATCTCTTATATCTTTCGTATTTTTATAATTTTAAAAATTTTCAATATTCATAATATTTCATATCGTTATTATATAACTCATAATATTTCACATTATAATATGACTCTTAAAATTTTATAAGTCTATATCAAACTTTCAAATTTAAAATACAAACTTAAACGAATGGTTATTGTATATTAAAACATCCACCTACTTTAGAAACTCATTAAAAACTAATCTTATAAAATTCAAACACTTCAATATTTTCCATAACACTATAAAAGTGAAACCTAAATATATTGTAATGTGATATTTGTTCTGAAGAGATCTCGCTGTGCTCTTATACCACTCATGTTCTTCTATTTTTTACCTCTTTCTCCACATTTATGGATATAAGATTTTATGTCAGTGGAATAATATGCTGAAGGGGAAAAATATATAAGATTAGAAATATAATTTTTTTTTTCTTATACTTAGTAATAATTTTAATAAAATTAGGAATTGTATTTGTCCATACACATATATATACACGTAGATTTCGTCACTACTTATACGTTAATAAATTTTGTAAGGTATAATTATTAATTTGGTCTTTTAATTTTTTGAGTTGGTTCAATTTGATTCTCGAATTTTTGGAATGTTCAATTTGGTCTCTGAAGTTTTGAAAGATGCAATTTGATATCCTTATTTTTTTTAAAGTGGTTCAATTTAGTATCTCCCATTATATTTTTGTTAACGTTGTTTGTACACTAGTAAGCTGTCATTATGCAATAGAAACATGAATGAAGTTGTTAATTGTGTTGGTTTGTTTGTTGGGTGTAGTTAACATCATTTTAGTCTCTCTTTTCATGTTTTCTTGACCATGTGTATTCAATATAGTATTAAGATTAGTTATTTAATTTGTTGCACATTGACACTTCACTACTATATAAATGAAGTAAACTAGAGTATAATAGAAAGTACTAAATTGATCAATTTTAAAAAATAAAAATACCAAATTGAACCTTTCAAAAATTTATAGAGTAGTGACACATTGGAACTGTACAACATATTTGATAAGTGTGGAATGGGGTGAGTTGTCTTACCCTAGGGAACCAACCACACACCGACTCACCCCAACTTGTTTCTACACACTACACACATCTTTTCTCCTTTTTCTCTTTCTCTCTCTTTTCCTCTTTCGTAGCTTAAATGTCTCCTAATCATAACCACACTTTTTTCTTAAACCAAACTCTGATAATCATCACAACAACAACTATATATTACACACCTTTTTCTTGAATCTGAGTTTTCAAATTTGAGCTACAACTTTCGTCTTTACCAAAGAAGAAAACAGTACCAAAATTGTTTAACAAGTGTCATGCTACACCTTCTTTTCTTCATCATGCTAACAACATGCCAACAATTACATCAAATCAATTAGTCTTTTCTCACTTCTCACCCTTTGTCCTCTTTACTACTTCCTTTCTCTTTTTTCAATTTTCCTTCTTTACAGTTTTTCTTTATGCATTCTTTTTTGGAACGACTTTCCTCTTTTCAAGTTTAGTTTTAAATCTTTTGTAGATACTAATAATTTGTTGATTTGAGTTTGCCTGGTCTTTTATAAAACAGTTTTATGCTCAGGATTTATAAAACAGTCTTATAAATATTATAGTTTACGTGAGACTTTCAACACACTTCTTCTCATCAAGATATAGTGAGTTTTAAGTCTAACTCAACCCCATATAACCGACTTGTAAGGTGAGATTTGCACCTCACTTATATATTATGAAATTGTCTTATCTTTAGTTAATATGAGACTTTAGACAATAGATGAAATATATAACTAGGAAAGATCGTTCATTAACAAAATAAAATTGATTAAGATGCCACACTAATATTGCAGTTAATGAAAATATTCTTTCAAAAATGATAAACTAATGTGACAAGAAGATTTGCTAACACATATAATAGCAATTGACAAAAGCAACTTATTGTACGATAACTGGTGTGTGCCCATGTTCTCAACGATTTTATGTGTATAAAAAAATATAATTATAAAAGAATATTTATTTAATAAAAAAAGAATTGAAATTATACTCAATTAAGAAATATTTTATTTTATAAGAATATTTTTTTGTGTATTCACATTATAATTTTATCCTATTTAAATGTTTTTCTCATATGATGCGTTGTCTTACTAATTTGAAAATATAAATTAATAAAATAAAAATATATTAAATGAAGAATATTTAAAAAATTATAATTGTTGATTATATATTCATTTAGGAATATTTTAACTACAATCATTTTAATTAGTCTTTATTTCTAGTATGCTCCTGCTAGAAAATGAGACTTTAGACAAAAATTTTAAGTTAAAGATGTACATTGATTAAAAATGAAGTTAATTTTACATAATGTCAATAAGAAAACTTGTGATTTTATTAGTCAATTGTTTAATAATAAGTTAGACTTAATTCACATTTTAATATAATATCTAAATCTATTTTAATACAATTTATTGAGTTTACACTATTCGTTATGAGGCCAGTCACAGTCTAGTCTCATAAATAAGAGATATACATATCTTGGAAATTTTTTCTCAAATAAAGATTATACCAATTTTTTTTATATATTATTCAATTAAAAATGTTATTTTTTTTAATATTTAATGTTTGTGAAGATCCAATTAGAAAATTGAACTAATTGTATGATCTTATAATTTCAATCATAATCGGAAAATTATTGAGTTACAAATTAGAGAAAATTAGAGAAGACAATCAACAGTTTCTATGTGGCAAAGAAGTTTGGTAAAACTCAAACTTTTTTTTGCTAAATGCAAAGTACTTTAGCTACACTAATTCAAGAAATTCGAGGAACTTAGACTCTTTTGTTGAAGAGATTGTTAATGTTTTGAATAAATTCATAGGTTGATGATGACATAATCTTGATAAGTTAGAAGTGAATGGTGATTACATGTTAGAAAAATTAATAAAGTTACATTCCAATAATTTATTTCATTTTTTTACACCATATTTTTAGTGTGCTAATCAATTGTTCAATAAGATTCACAAGTCAATATTTTTTAATTTTCTTTATTATTCATATGCATGTGTTTAAATTTGGTTACCTTATTTATATTTCTTCAATTCTTTTAATTTATTACTGTGCAATGTTTTGTCTAACTTTTTCGTGTTGTGATTGTTACAGAAAAGGTTTACTGGGGAGAACAAACACCAATGAGACCTGAGTTAAATTACATAAAGCATTGATATCACTTTTAACCCAAAACCTTAAGTTAATGGATTCACGGGTCTTGATTCTTATATAGTGATCAACTTTCTCATTTTGACGTGATATGAGACTTAAACTCACACTTGGATTCCCAATCGTGATAAAAAGCAAACTTGTTAAAATTATTATTCTTTGAACATGGTCGTGCTAGATTTATTATTAGTTTAAAAAATGTCAAACGGTTTACTTGTATAAGTAAAAAAAATGTTGTTTCTATTATACATCTTTTAACACTTCCATAATTCTAACATAAAAATTATCTTTAGGATGAATTTAGACATACAATTACTTACATTCAATAATTCAAAATTTAATTTTGATATCAGTTAATTTACTTATAACCGCTTAATGTGTATTTTAACACTTAAAACAACATTATTTAATGTGTAACTATTAGTTTGTCGATAAAGTGAAAGAAAAAACATTTTCCATTTTTGAATAATAATTCAAGTATTTAATAAATCATAGCTAAATCATGTCTCCCTAATAATGTCTTCGAAATACAGAGAGAGTTAAGTGTACGATTTGTTAGTTGTCATAAGCATTTCTCTGAAGAAACTTAAACAGTATTTTAGAATATGCATAATGCATTGTTTCACATGTTTTCTAATAAAAATACGTTAGGTGCACATACATTGTTTTATACCATTAATTGAACTAGAAAAAATAATTATAACTTCGAATATTTAAAGTTAAGTTCAACCATACAATATTCATCAAATTAAATGTACAGAAGCTTCGGCAACTTTTATGTATTGAAGAATTATGGAAAAATTGTTTCCTATAAATAATTAAGGTTAGATAATCATTTTGATCACTGAAATATGAAAATAATCACATTATTTTCATAAAAGAACAAAAACTTCAATTTAGTCTTTCTGTGTAAAAAACATGTAAGAATTACTTTTTATGGGACTATAATTTTAAAAGAAGAAAATCTAAAACTCATGTATGCTTATGATATACGGTTTTATTATTAAACTTAAATAAGTAAGAACTAATATTTCAGTAAATTACATATTAATAAGATCAATCTGATATTAAATTATTAAGTTTTTACTTTGTCATTAAGTTATATATGATATAAAAATTGTTGCATTTTTTTTTTATATTTATGAGTACAAAGATTCAGTTTATTCAGATTTCAATGCCAAATTTTATATCAATTAAAAATCAGACTAATTTATAATAAATTAAATATTTTTTTGTCTTAAAATTTGATATAAAATTGAAATTCGTCAATATTTTTAATCTTGATACATTTTGGTCGTCAAACTTTAAAAACTAATAAATATAGTCTTCATAATTCAACTACATTAAAGTTTCAACGAGTTAAATATGTTTTAATATGACATTTGAATTGTTTACAGTTTTGAAACATTCCAACTCAAATATCAGTCTGGAACACTGTTTAATAACACACACACAAAAATTAACATCATTAGATAATAAAAAATTATATCAATTTATTTAAAAGTTTTTGAAAATTAAAATCTATCAAAGTTTGAGAGATGAACAAATTCTAATTTTATATTTAAATATAAAGACTAAAAAATATTTAATCATTTATAATATACAAGTGGGACAATAGAACAATACTCACCTTACAATAATTATGTAAAAATGAATTAAACTTAAATTCACTTTTTAATATAATATCAAATTTTATTTTAACAAGATTTATTAGACTTATTGTATCATTTACTATAATAAATTTAATATTAAATCATCTATTATAAGATGTACATATATAGATGTGAGAAAAGTATATCTTACATCAAACTAAGACCAACTTATAGTATAAATAAACGATCATAACTTTACAAACTAATTTTGTTACGAGCTAAAACTCTCTTTCTAATTATTAAAAATTTTCTTGTCTATGTCCAAGAAAAGTAACATTACATAAGAAACAATTACAGTAAGAAACGGTCTAAACCACTATACCTAAACCAGAGAAAAAGAAAGGAAAAATGTGTACGGAACTACGTAAGAAATCTAGTGATAGGACGAACAAAAAAGCTGAACAGAGAAAGTCCACAATATATCACGAGTGTTTCAAACAAGATCTATCATCATTCACTTTGACAAACAAAAAAATGCTTTAAAATGTCAAACTTTGAAGACCATTTATTTGAAACTACTGTTCGAAAACTGATAAATACCTAAATCTAACAAATTATACAAATAATTGCACACATATATAACAGGGTTGGATCAAAAGCCAAAATATTGATGAGAACAACTTGCACTTTATTTTTTTGTTTTTCGGGAAAAGTGACCCTAATTATTTTGATTGTAAACTTGGCCATTGAGGGCTGAAATAAAATAGGTTCAATGATTGGTGAAAAAGGAAAAGAATAAAAATTTGCATAGAATAATGGGTGGTTAATCCTCTTCACGGGATTCCAAATTGATGTTAGGTGTAATAATAAATAGTGAATTCAACTGCAATCAATGATTTAACTTTGCATTAGAATGTTCTATTCAATCTATAATATACTGCTACCACTGCATAGGGATGCATAAAAAAACATCATTAATTTGGTGCATCCAATTGTTATAAAATATGCAATTTAAGTGTAATCCTTTCGAGAAACCATCCAAGATATAGTAAATAATGTTGGGGTCATGATTAGGGTGGTCCTAAGTTCCTATGTTATTTACATTTTTATACAACTAAATACAAGTTTATTTTTTACAAGGAGACACACCAATAAAAATCTAGTATCAACAAAACATGAGACAAACTATATAAAAAATATAAGGGTTAAATATATTTTTGTCCATCAATTTTAAGTCAAAATTAGAATTAGTTCATCTTCGAAACTTTGACTTAATTTAGTCTTCTAATTTTAGAATTGCGTAGATTTAGTCCTTTCAACCAATTTTTTTTAAGTTTATTTAACATTTTGAATGTGTTTTATGGTAGTTTCTTAGTTAACATTGAAGTAAAAATGTGTCAAACGGTATACACAACTCAAATGTTATCATGAAGTGCGTTCGAAACATCAAATAAACTTAATAAAATTGGGTTAAAAAGATTAAATTCACGCAGTTTTAAAGTTGAGAGACTAAATTGGATCAAAGTTTCAAAAAATGACTAATTCTAATTTTCACTTAAAGTTGAAGGACTAAAAACGTATTTAACCCAAAATAAAATTATAGTATCATCTCGAACTAAAAACATGGTTATGAATTACTTGTTAATAATTCAAAACCTTATATTGGATTACTTACTAATAACTAAATTCGATTTATTATATGTCAATCCAAACACAAAAGGAGATGAGATTTTGAAGAATGAATTTTCAACATTTCTTGCTTCTTAACTTCTTGTTTCTTCTTTTCGAATCTCTTTTGTTTGAGTATCTTACTAGAATTCTTGAAGATGATGTTACAGTGCTAAAGTTACTTCTTCACCTAACTTTTGCATTAGATATGTTTTATATACGTAAAGGTTCTTACATTTTTTTTACCTTATGGATTTGACCTCTAAATTTGTAATAATAGGTGGATTTAATTTAATTTTTCTGATGATTTATTACTTTCTAAAATTAGAAAGAACTAAGTCCTCAAAATTTTTAAGTTTATAAATAATTAATATTAAAAAATTTATTTTATTGTGTTTAATTTTTTTTTATTTTTTCTTGATTATTTTATTGTTTGATTTTTTTTCAACGAAATGACGTAATTGTTGTTTTTATTTTTTTTCATCTCTAACTCATTGATCAATCCGTTAATTTATTTTTTAATCTCTTTTAACTCACTAACTAACCTACTTTTTTTCTTTTCTTTTAAGAATGAGTTGACTAACAAATTAAAAGAGATTAATAAGGAACAACACAAATTGAGTGACAAATTGACACAACAAATAAGAATAACAATGACATAAAATACTCAAATGTTCATGTATTTCAAATTATTGATCAAAGTTAAAAATAGGTATACCAATTATGCTTTTGAGAAATATAGATCAAGCAAATAGTCTTTGCAATGACACAAGATTGCAAGTTAATCATGTAAAGAAGAATGTCATTTCTGCAATTGTAATTACTGAAAAAACATTGGTGACAAAATTTTTATCCTAATAATGTATTTACTTCCTTCTTATTCAAGTTTGCCATTTAAATTTCAAATAAGACAATTTTCAATATCATTATACTTTGCAATGACAATCAACAAAGTCAAAATCAATCTTTTTCTAAAATTGAACTTTATCTTCCACGTCTAATATTCATACATGAACAGTTATACATTGCTATTTCTAAAGTAAAAACAAAGAAAAAACTTAAAATATTTATTCTAGATAAAAGTGGAAACTTGACAAACACAACTAAAAATATTGTCTACAAAGAAATTTTCAAAATTCTTTAACAAAGACACACCTATAAGTACGTCACTTCTTATTTGTGAGTTTTTTCAAATTTATTCTATTGTTCAATGATAATGAAGTTGATTAACTACAATTATCAAAAATATAAATTTTACCCGTGGTGTTGATTCTCTTATTCAAATTACACATTACCAATAATAAACAGCAGGATCTTTACAAAAGATGGTTTATCATATATTTTTAAAAAAAATATTCATTTTACAATATATTCTAAATTTATTACGTCCAATACATATTTATTACATATAACACATATAGTTTATTACGATATATTCTAATATCTTTTTTCAACTGTATTTAAAAACTTAGATTAATTTAAAACAATAAAAAAAGTATATTCAAAAAAAAAAAACTCGTGCGTTTCATGGCAGGAAAACTAGTACTTATACAGAAACAAAAATAATTTTAAACGCTTAATAAATTAAAAAAATTAATATAAACTTAAATAAAAATATCAAAATTTATAAAATATTTAAAACTTAATTAAGTTTACTTATATAAAAACCTCTCGTATGAAAATATATGAAGAAAGAAACAAAATTATCATTTACATTATATTTTTGTAAAACTTTATCGCATCAATAATTTTATCTCACTTTTCTTCTATTGTACAAGAAGTTTCACGAATGTAATCTCATTTATATGTGCATATCTCGAGGCGAAGTGCTTCAAAACACTCCAAGTGTGTGTGTTTATTTAATTTTATGTTGGGAAGAATCCAACACAAGTTTTCCAACCAAAATCATTAGTTTTTCATTCGAATGCTTTATTGTGGATAAAAAACTACACAGCAAACTTTGAAATATGAATGATTGCATTATGCATATGCCTTCCACTATCCATTTAAGAAACTTCCCGTAACTAAGTTAATTCGTCAATTGTTTTGTTTTATCATTAAACAAAATTATCACATCTATTCGTAAAAAACATAATTCAAAATACTGCGTCTTTCTCCTATATATACAAATAAATATTTTGGAGTTTCAACAATAAGAAATAAGAAGGAAAAAAAACATACGAACAAAGTTGAAATAAAGCATTTTTATACACTATGAGACAATGCATAAACTCATTATTTAAAAAAAAAAAAATTTCAAAATAATGTCAATTTTTATTGGTGTTAAATTGATGTCATATTTATGTAATCTTTCTAATAAATCTTTCCAATAAAAGAAAAAACCCATCCGTCAGTGGTATTGAAACTTTTAATTATTTTAGTGACTAATTTTAGATTGATGTAACAACAACAATGCAACTAACAACACTACAACCACAACAATATCGGTATAAGTTAAAGTCACTATACATTAAAGAGAAAATATATTCATGTGAAAAGCTTACTCTTAAAAAGAAAATTGTTGAAAAAATTTAAGAGTGAATCTAAGTCAAAAAATTTATTACATTAAGATTTTGAGTTAAAAATATATTAATACTTACGTGAATTACATGGAGGTAATATTACATAATTTCAAACCTCTTAAAAAAATTATTAATATAAATAAACAATCTTTTATTCCATTTTATTACACGGTCTAATCATTTGATTAAGTTCTTCAAATGATTATGTTATATATAATTTAAAATCAATCATCACAAACATTATAAAATAAAAGTTATATTTATTTTATCAAAATATATATTTCGTGTCAAATTGGAAATAGGTTCATTATCGGTATATATTTAAAGTTGTTTTAGCCTAGTTGAAATATAATTGAAAACTAAACTTAATTTGAATACATATCTCAGTTACGTTGAATGATTCAAAATTAATTTTATCCAAAACTTAAAAAAAAATATATACTTTTATGAAGTAATTACACAACCTTTTGCCAATACTTAAAGGCAAAGATTCATCGGGTGAGTCACTTGACACTTGACACAAACAAAAGTGTCAATTTAATATTACCAACCATTCTACTATGATTAAAGATTATGCAAAAGTTTATCATCTATATTATCTATTATTAATCCATAGTCAAATATCTCTTAATACCGACATTAAAATAACAACAAATACCATGCATACTACTTGCTATCTGTCATCATCAATTGAAGTTAATTCAAACCCAGAATCATTAAAAAATTAAGACTCAATAAAAAATATGATACGAAATTCATCAGAAGCTTGCATGTTATTAAAATATAGAAATGGAAGTGGCAAAGAGAAAAGGACAGCTTAATACATCTAGAGATGTTCTTATGCAGTCTCTTTAATTAACGTCTACTTTTTCTCATAGGTTTTAATTATTCACTAATCGTAATTACAATACACTAAACTAATAGGGATGACAAAAATATCCGCGCCCGCAGATATTCGCGAATAAAATCTGTAACGGAAAATTAGTATCCGCGGGTATTTATTATCTGCGGGTATCGAATATTTTAATATCCGTTTATAAATGGGTCAGGTACGAATATCATACTATCTGTACTCGCGGGTACCGGTTACCCGTAAAAAATTTAAATTTAAATTTAATTTATATTTTATTAAGTTAAATTTAATTAAAATTATATTTTATTAGGGTAAATTTAATTAAAATTAAAATTTAATTTAATTTAATTATACTTTATTTTATTTTTATAATTTTATATTAAAAAATTTATAAAATATATATTTTTAAATATTTGCGGGTATTCAGAAATATCCACAAATTTTAAAAAAATCTACGAATATTTTTTAAATGGATACCTGACAGATAAACGAACAGGTAACGGATAGATTTTTTTTTTTTGCGAGTCGGGTTGCGGATAAACACTATTCATATTCGACTTGACCCATTGTCATCTCTAGTCCCAAAGGTTTTTTTATTCACGATTTTTTTTTTCATGATAAAAAAACTGCTTATAATATAGTATGCAACAATTTCATCCTTTCATGTTACCCTAAAACTGTATTGGTTTTTTCACTATTCATATGTACTATTATTAATTAAATATGCAAAGTCAGTATTTTCTACGCATAAGTTTTTCTTTTTATTTTTCTTTCATTAAATATTTTCAAAATTATTATGATATCAATTTTTCAATTAATTACCACAGATTAAATTAATTAATAATTTGATTTTTATATTTAAGTTTATAATTATTTTAGTCTTTATATTTTTTTATTTAATTGAATCACAACATTTGTTAAACAAAAATAATTTAATCTATTTTGTTAGATGACGTTAACATTTATCACTCATTAAAATCTGAATGTTTTTTACATTAAAAATTCTCTGTTTTTTTTTCCTTCACCCTCCTCAGACTAAGATAGACATGTTTTTTTTATTCTAGAAATATAGTAAATTGTACATTAATAGTCTTTTTATGGTAAAATATACATAAAAGCACTTCATTTCATTATAATGATTTTAATTATTTTGATTTTATTAAAAAATACATTTATCAAACTAACTTTGGTTATATTTATTGGAAAATGTATTTATATTTTATAAGTTGTAGAGATTATAAAATCACCTTTAACATACATAAAACTTTATCTTTTCACTTCCAAAAAAATGTATATATCTTCTAGATATTCATGGAATGGTCTTCATACACACCACACTATTTGTGATATTGATATATAGATGAGTAGGAAGTGAGTGGAAGTGAAAAAGGCAAAGAAAGAGTAATTGAGAAGGTAAGCATGGTGCCATTATCACAACAAAAGTGCATGCACACATACCTTCCCTCAAAAGTGTGTGCCGTCCTCAAAAATATTCCTCAATCACCTACCTACTTATCTTGCATGCCACCCAATGTTATATATAGATATACCATACATAGAGATATATGGAGTGAGAAAGAGGGGTGAATCATATAATGAAATGTTAATAGAGATGTCAAAATGAAAAAAAGACGAATCATCTCAAGAGTAGTTACAAGTATGAGTCAAATTTAATTTCGAAGTTGTGTTATAAAAAATAATGTTGACTCATTTAGTTTATGCATGAAACGAGTTTAAGGTGAATTGGTATGTAATCTTTTATAATTTCTTATCACATTTTATTGTAATTGTTTATTACTTTTGAGTTAAATATGTTTTTTGTCCTTAATTTTTAGTGAATTTTGGAATTATTTCATTTTGAAACTTTAGACCAATTTAGTTCTTCATATTTCAAAATACGTGGATTTAGTCATTTTAATCAAATTTTGTTAAATTTATTTAACATTTCAAGCGCGTTTCATAATAGTATTTGACTTAACATTAAAGCGAAATTTGATTAAAATAACTAAATCCACGTATTTCGAAAGATGAAGGACTAAATCAGTCCAAAGTTTCGAAATAGAATAATTTCAAAATTCACTGAAAGTTAAGAGACTAAAATGATATTTAACCCATTACTTTTTATTATCAGTGTTAAAAATTTGATCTTTTGAAATACTATAACATTATTAATATTAGTTCGGTCAGTAAAGTTTCATTAATTTGTATTATTGTAAAAAGATGAATTTGAATGATCTATTTTTATTATATATTATAATAAATATATAAAATAAATTGGAATAGTAAAATATGATTAAATCACTCCATAGATAGCTTACAAAATAAAATTTTCATAAAAAGAAAAATAGCCTTTGATGAGTCGAATTAATTGAAATGACTCATTTTAACTTGAAGCCATATAAGTTCCATGAGGTTGTTTGACATGTGAAGGGCAAGATGAAGAGCAATATTTGCCAAACTATGGGGACCCATATTCACATAGATTTCACTACTTATTTTTGTCATTATTAAAGTTAAAAAAGGAAGAAGAGGGTTGATTCCATGTAGCATGAATTGAAAAGAGAGAAATGAGATGAAGAGAGATGGATTTGTAATTGAAAGAGGCAAGACGCCGCCTAGTGGAGACCACCGATATGATGTAGCTCTCAAGATCATTAGTGGCAACAACTCCATTCTTATTTCTTACCACAATTAACCTATCTATGTCTCCATCCATAGCCTTCAAAACTACCACATTCCTATTATAAACCACTTACCAAATTCCATTACTCACACCTAATTACAAAACCCAACATTGATTTTGGAGCTGAGTAGATAGATCACGATGGATCTTTTAACAAAAGATTTATTTATCTGAGAGATACAACACTAATGAAACACGAGTCCAATTCATATTAGGAACTGACACGATATTTATCCGAACCTTGAGACAATGAGTTTACGAGTCTTTATTTTTAGGGTTAAATATGTTTTTGGTCCCTTAACTTTTAGTGAATTTTGGAATTAATCCATTTCGAAACTTTGGACCAATTTAGTTTTTCATCTTTCGAAATACGTGAATTTAGTCCTTTTAATCAAATTTTATTAATTTTATTTGACATTTCAAGCGCATTTCATAATAATATTTAACTTAACATAAAAGTAAAAATGTGTCAAACAGTATAAACAATTCAAATACAATCTTGAAATGCGTAGGAAATATCAAATAAACCCAACAAAATTTGATTAAAATGACTAAATTCACGTATTTTGAAAGATGAAGGACTAAATTGGTCCAAAGTTTCGAAATGGACTAATTCTAAAATTCATTGAAACTTAAGAGATAAAAACATATTTAATCATTCTTTTTATGTTCAACTTTTTCTTACATGAGAGAAATTTAGATTCATACTTGAATTTTCAAAATCACAAAGAAAACTGAATAAGAGAATGATACAAGTTATTAACTTAACCTAGTTATTTTAATTTGGTCAATCATTAATGAAACTATTTCCCAAAAACTTCACAGATGTGGAAGCTCCATCATGAAAAAACTATGTTGAAGCAGAATTTTGAAGTGAAAAGGATATATGAATAAGAAGAATTAATGAGTTGGTGGTACATGTTGGTGTCTTACTATATGCAGAGTGACTGACAAAGATAATACAGAATAGGGAATGAGGCTTCAACTGTTACAGTTGACCCTTTAAACCACCAATTTCTTCCAAACTTTCTGAATATATTGCTAAATTACCCTAATATTCATCGTAGATGATTTTGGTTAATTTAGGTTTAGGCCATGAGGTTGATATATTATAGATTTGCCTCCATGCAGGGTCTCATAAAGAAATTAACAACATTCAAACCCTCATTATTTCGAAAGATAGGGACAAATGTCTCAATAACTAAAAATAAATGAAAAGAGAAAAAAAAAAAAAGAGTCTTAAATTAGATGTTCAATGTTCAATTGTTGTATTTATACCGTTTACCAGTTATAAGCACAGTCTCCAATTTTTATTGTAGAAACCCTATAATTAAATAAACTAAATTAAAAGCTATAAAATATATTACACTTTACACAAAAGTTATTAAAACGAACTAGAAAATTATATAATAGTATAAACTAACAGTAGCTTATATTTGAAATCGAATTTAGCTCAAATCACTCACTCAAATAATATCTCATAGATAAAAAATTATAATAAAAAATAAAGTAATGTATTTTAGTACTCAATTTAGCTTTTCAACACATGTTATTCATCACCCAACTGAAATACTTCATTTCTTTATGGTGGTAAGAAAAATCATGTAAGAAAATTGTTTTATGATGCCCAAAAATTGTCAATGATTTTTTCTTTTTCTTTGTTTATTATATTTTGTTCAAAATTTAGATGTAAGTTTAAGTATTCAAAATTTATAAATTGATTTTCTTATGTTTGTTTTAAGTTGAAGATAGTACTAATTCTTTCTTTATATACATTTGAGTCAAGTTTGGTGATTATAGAATCTTCATGATTAATTCTTCTTGGAAAGATTCATCATATTTTATGCTATAGTTTCTGAATTATGAATGTTATTATTGATTGTAATAGATGCATGAGTAGCCATAAACCAAGAATTAAATGTAGAGAAAAAAAAATGATAAACCATTTGCATAGCCCTGTCGTTATTAGGTGGGTTAAAGGCAGAGGACAAAAGCCATTTTTTTCGGTAGCTAAAAGGAAATTTTATCCACTAACACATGCCATCAATAAATACATACATACTCAAAGTGGGTAGGGCCAAATCCAACCACTAACCACTGTACATAGTTCATGCCTTAACTTTAAGTTTAAGATTATAACCAATTTATATTTCCAAAAATATCATGCTTAATATATACTTATTTTTCTAATAATTTACGGTCATGGAAGATCCCACAATAATAATAATAATCATTCATCAACCATTCTCAAACTTATGTGTATTTATATAGCTTGGGATTAACGCTTATGGCACCTGAATTGCTTCTTCAAAGTGAAGCCATAAATGTCACTTTCCTTGCCCAATCTTTGGGCCTCCACACTCTTCTTTATTCTTGTTGTACTTCCTCTTTCTTTAGGAAAATTCTCACCCTTTATTTCAAAAATTGTTTTTGTGACAAGACTACTTACATGAGAAATATTTATACTTTTGTTATTCGAAGAAGGTTTAATTAGTCAGATGATATCGATTTTCGTTCGGACGTGTCAGTTTGGTACCCGCTTTTAAAAATGTTTTAATCGAGTCCCAACTTTTGAAAAGATGTCTCAATCAGGTTCTTTTCAACAAAAAATTATTAATGACATCAACGGTATTAATATTTAAAATGACTTACAAAATTAAGTATTGATATTTATATTAAAATTTAGTGGTAAGCGTCATAAATAAAGTTAACGGCTTTAATCATTTTTGTCCGAAAGAGACCTAATTGAGACACTTTTTTAGAAGTGTCGATTGACACCTTTTTAGAAGTGGGTATCAAACTGACACATCCGAACGAAAGTGAGTACCATCCGACTAATTAAACCTTTGAAAAAAAAAGTACATCACATGTGTGTTTTTCTTCTAAAGGGTACATATATTTTGACATAGTTTGGATGTAAAAATAAAAAAAAAAATCAATTATAGAAACTATAGAGGTTAAAATTTTGGATTTGAAGAAGAAAAAAAAGGTTCAAAGTTGAGTGATGAAAAAGTATATTTAATCAAAGTTTCATGATGAAATTGAATAACTTATACAACATGCTATGGTTTGAGAGTTGGGTGGGATTCTCTTATATATTACCTAACTATAATGTTACCCTAAATTCAAACTTTCGAAATGTTCCATAAAAGCATCACTTTCAAAGTACAAATTTTCATATGTGATGATGCTCTCAATTCTCAAAAGGACTTGTGTATTATATTGGTATGTACCCCATCTTCTACGCGTTTCATTATATGTTTATTAACTTCTTCTTTTTTTAATGGAAAAAGGGTAATTCAGAGTTGATAGAAGCATCTAAAAAATAGGAAATTAAACATTCAAATTGTCAGTGAATGGGACAAATAAAAAGGAACAAAAGAAATTGGAGGAAGAGAGATTAAGGCATCTTCTTATTATATATTATTCAAAATGGATGGCCTCAAACATCTCCATCAATTTTACATGAGACAGAAGGGGATGGATATGTGAGTATCAAAAGTGATTTTCAATCCAATAGATCATCGAATTTGCACATGATATTGTCGGTTTGATGTCAATTGTTTCAATTTTTTTTCTTTTCATGTGTTGGTTGAATACTTAGAACTAATTAATATCCATGTCCTCCTCTTCCATCCTCATCTATTAGGAGCTAAAAAAGTTGGATATTTATGTTTGATTAATACCACTTTATTGTTCCGAGAAATTTCAAGGCACCTTCAACATAGCATCTTCAACATATTCCAAGAAATTAATAGCAGATACACTTATATTTCATGTAGACTTGACCAAATATCTTGATCATGTTTTTGCATGTTGAATGAAACTTTTGTTGATTATGTTCAGTTAATTATTATGTGGGAGAGGGCCATGATGAACAGTTGAGATGTCAACATAACAATGATATTGAAATTTGTTTGATTTTGATTGCAACCATGCCTTGCTGTACTTGCACACAAAATGGTCAACCATCATAGCTTTGAAGTATTCAATTTGGTTATGTTTGTATAACATAAAGTTCAAATATCATAAACATTATTTTTCTGACTCGTTTTAAAAGTGAAGATCAATACATGGAATCGATGTTGGAAATCGTATAATTGTGGTCCTACGGTTCCATGATGTTATTCATAAAATATGGATTTTTGGTGAGTTTGGTGGCCCTCTCCAAAGAGAAGAAAAATAGTGTTTATTATTTGGGATAAGTACAATTTTTTTCAGCTTCTAATTGAGTGTGCTTCTATTATAGAAGTTCAATTACTTTAAAAGAAATTACTTGGCTAAGGTCTTGTTCCCTACCTAAAAGAAATTCATATTTGTTATTCCACAATCATGTCTTAATAAATTATTGAATCATATTTGTAAATTCTTCGTTTGCATTTTTATTTCAAGAGGTTTAGTATACGTCTCAGGTTTTTTTTTGTCAGGTTTTATTAACGAGTACCTTAAAATACCAGTTATATCATTTACAAGCAAATATTTAAAAATAAAAAATCTTAATGGGTGTATTTTTAATTAATATACAATTTTTTTAATTGATTTCTGATTTTTATTTCCTGAATAACCCAATATACGTAGCATGTCCCTGAAAAAGTATTATTTAGCACGAACAAATATTACAAGAAACTTGGATAATTGTGCTTGTTTAATTGTAGTGAACAACAATTATTGCTTTTTTTTATCTATTTTCTAACCATTTTATTGGATCTGCAATGACGATGTTGCAGCAATACCATACAGCAATTACGATTAAAGTGTATCCTTTGATCTATAAAAGGAAAAATTGTCTATAACCTTAGTGGTGATGTAGGCTCTCCCTAAAAATTGCACCGTGTTTAAAGCTTGGAAAGGGATCATTTTCCCCACTCCTTCAATTTCTCTGTGGCGAAAAATAACTAAAATTACTAGTTTTTAATATAAAAGAAAAATTATAACATTTTACTTATAAGCCAATGGACAGGACTATGATTGAGCATTCTATAACAGATTGAATAGAGCAAAAATACTGGATTGTGTTTATTGCTATACAAGCAGTGCTAACTAATCGAACAATTGATGATGCATACTATTGTTTAAGAAAATGTGTATGAACATTTGTAGAATAAAAGTATTTATTTAAAAAAACAATGTATTAGTTATTGATAATTTAGCCTACCAAACTTGTGAACAACTACACGGAACTTTGTGAGGTGAAAACAGTATTGGAAAAAGGCAGAAGATCAACATATGCACACTTTTTAAAATCCAACATTATAGGAATCGATAAATACAAATTGCGAAACATGTCGGTGCTTACCACACCATACATGATTGGGCCAAGAAACGGCTAGAGCATAAGTTGTTCGCAACAAATCGAAACTCCCTAACATTGTAGGTAATAGTAAATATAGCTAATAATCAAAGCTTAAACATATCACAATCCATAACCTTAATTCCTGAAGCATCATATCATATTCCACCGAATAAACCATTTGAATGCCTAATCTGATGGAATCCTTGGTTTATTAAATATAAATCTTAAACCTAACCCTCTTTCACCTAAATGTATTGGTTATCAAAAAATAAATAAAAAAGAAGACAGTTATACATTCAAAATAGAAAAAGATTCTTTATACATGCAAATACTGATGCCAAGCTTCCAAACAGCAAACACAGACATGCAACATTTGATCCTACACTACAGACACCAATTCAAAATATACGTTAACTAGAAAATAATTTTTAAAAAGCACTTGGTCTACTCCACCAACGCACTACTTTTTTAAAACTCTACTGCCTAGCAAAGCCACCTTCATCAAGGGCAGGTGGCTACAGCGTCAACTGAAAACCCCAAGCAAAACTTCTGTGCTTCGATGCAGATAGATGGTAGTTTAGGTAAACATTGGCAGTCCAAAATGTTCTAAAACTACAACATATCACAGGCAAAGCATATATAGTGCTTTTATGAAAGCACAATCAAACATGCCCCATTAAGTACCCAACCCAAACCCAGAACTTTATAAAACACGTGGCATCATTGGCATCGGTGCTTATACCATTGTATATATAAATAACAAACTGAAATTTCCATAAAGTACCATTAAGTACCATAAGTAAATACACGTCATACTAGAATCACAACATGTGACAAGTACCAAGAAAACAAAACTAACATCAGTTCAACACAGTAAAGTTTTGAAAGATAGATAGATCATAACGCATGAAAGGCATGGTCATAGACTCGAGCACTCGCGGTGCCCTATATGCTGTGCATCCTTCAAAACACTGCGTACAGCGAAGCGTCTGGGTTCACCTACAAAACCATTATTCAATTCAGAACATGAAACAAATAAAACCCTCACAGCAGTAGTGAGCGGTGGCAGATAGGCAGCCCTATGCAAAGACAAAGCCAGCATACGGCAAATATGAGAAGAGAAAGTCATGTATGCAGAGACTATTATCCGAATGACTGGGGTAGTGCCTCTCAGAGCATGAATGAAGTAGTAGACCCCAGTCATAAATAACAGAAGACAAATTGACAATGCGAAAATGCCTTGATGTCAAATGGAAATGGAACATGGATGAGAAGAACATTAGTCAAGCTTGCTACAAATTAATATTAGCTAATCATTATTAACACTCAACTGGTCATTCACATATATAGACATTAAAAAATAAATAAATAAATAAAACACTCACCATCATGGCGAGTATAAATCAATATCCGCAGAAAAATTATGTCGCCAGAAAATTTTAAAGGAAAAGCACTAAAAAAATCCCATTATCATTAAAGAAAAAAACACTTTTTATTCAACCGAAACAAAGAAGTGTATTAGCCACCATGTTCAATTGAAAAAGATAAAAGTAAAAATGCACCTTCAGGCAGAATAACTTAAAAAGTGAAGTTTTAAATAAAAACTTTGGACAGCTACAAGTCAACAAAGACTAAAATGCAAAGAAACTTTCAATTTGTTTGAAATCTTGTACCACACAAAAAAAAAAATACACCAGAATACCGAAAACTAAAGTCAAAGATTGCAATCTAACCTTAGATATAATTTCGCAAAGTAAGACAAAATTAACTAAAGCAGCCCAAAAGATAAGGTTAAAATTTTAATATCCGGTATTCAAATAAAAAAAGAAAAATCCTTCATTGAATAATTCAACTAGATTGTGTATCTTTAACATAAAGTCTCTAATTAACATGAAGTCTCTAAGAAACGATGTCATTGGTATCAAATATGTCCAGCAATGAAGAAAAGGTCAGTCAATTCCGAAACCAGAAAAATAAGTTCTTCAGAGATTGGATCTTTATAGTTCAGAAAAGTGTATTAGCATATAATACGAAAAGATGGCAGCCAGTGTGAGGGCTCTGAAAGCATAAGAAACAGCTCAACGGCTACATTCTGTTTTTCAGCAGTTTAAAATTAAATGTCCAAAGGAATAAAAGATTCTTGATTGTGTATGTTCCTTTACGAATACTGACCTTTGTTGATTCCGGGCAGTGTTTGTCTGAGGAACATATTTTTGTTCTGGCTTTTCTCGGGGCAAGTAGTAGAGAGCTGGGGAGCTAAAAAACAAAAAACAGCAATGTTTAGAGAAATTATTATACGCACATTAAGTAAAAATAATAGCAATAAACTACATGTAAGAGGATATGCTAAATTTTCACCAGGTGTTGCCAGAAGCTTTGCAGAAATTTGTGGCGCCAGAGTGTGCAAGATAGGAGAACAAGAAAGTAACTCGTATCAGAAAGAGGCACTTCACAGGCAAAGCATCTGAAAAAACAATGTTAAAAAAATAATAGAGAAACTTCCTTTATTTTCAACAGAACAATATATGCAATCTAAAACCTATTCCAAAAATGCCACAGAAAAAAGGTAATAAAATTAAACCTTGATTCACAATCAAACATTCCAAGCAACACCACGGACAGATATGGAGGAGGAGCACCGAGTGCAACCACCTCCAACACTGGTGCAGGTATTTTTGCTCCCCTTTCCTGCACCAGCAGTAGGAAGTATTTCATTGATTGCTATTCAGAGTCAAACTCGCCTCCATCATCAGAGAAATCATCAAATGTTCGCATATCAAGCTGGTAACGCAAGATCCCACCTATCCCACCGAAACCTCTGCAAAACTGTGAACCTTCTTGAGATTTATTGGTGACAAACTCAAGAGTGCAACCAAACCTTTTGTATTCATTTGCAAACCACTCCAGAAGAGACAACTTCTCCTGAACCTCAAAATCAGCAGAGCTTTCAGGATCCCGAAAATTGCTTTGGTTGGCCTCCTGTTCCTTGTTATAGTGCTTAATGACAATCTCTCCACTAGCACCATTTTTCAAGGTATACCTGTTCATATCCAGATTTTCCCAGACAATAAGTGTCTCAACAGCTCCCATCTCCAACGCTTTCAGGGTATCATCAACCCCAAAAACATACTTTCCGGTATCCTGGCTGATTTCCTCAAAGTATTTCCCAATCAATCGTTTCTCCTGGATAAATTTTACATTGGAAAGGATTTCAGCAGACAACTCAATAGCCTGATTAAAACCATTTTCACCTCCATATGAAACATCAACAACATTAAGTATTTTTGCCTGAAGTCGAGGATCAAACATGTCTGACTGACTAAGTTCAGTTTTGAAATCAGCAGAACCAGCCAGTATTAATCCAGAAACATTGGGTTGACTGGTGGTAGGATTGATATAGAACTGGGTAGCAAGCTCTGCTGTCTTCCTGACATAGTTATGACGCTTCTCCATGCGGAGACGGGCAAAACGCAGAGCTGATTGCCCTCCTCTTCCATGCTTCTTTGGGAGATCCACACTGAATTTATGAAGCACCTCTCTTGTATTACCACTCAATGTCCCAAACAAAGTACCATTACCATCCATGACAATAAATCCAAACTTGTCATCCGACTCCAGGAGCTCATTCAAAGCTTCAGTGTGAAACTTATTGTCACAGAGATAAAGAGATGCATTAATAGGTCTGAAAGGCTCAAAATCAATAGTAACCTTCTTTTCCTTCCCATCTTCAGTCACAATTGTGCCAGTATACAAAACGAGCCCATTTGGAGGAACCTTGTTATATAGCTTAAGCCTCTGTTGAGCAGAAGTGATAGCACCTAGAACTGACTGTCGGTTCACCCTGCTTTTGATGTTTGAAGCAGTTCCAAACTCGTCACCAAGCATCTTGGTGACACGAGATATTTGATCTCGTGGGGGCATGATGAGTGAAATCATACTTGTCCCATTTCCTCTAGCAGCCTCAAGAGCTTTGATCAATTTCTTGATTTTCCACACCTCAATGTTCTTATCAGTTTCATGACCGTCAGCCATCTTCAAACAATAAGAAACCAAAATCCTTGAAACAAATAAAAGTACAACAAATAAGTCCCATTTATTTCTTTGTAGATAAAAGCTTAAACATATTCATCTCTTTAGGTCAACGGACATATAAATGAATATACCAGTACCAAGGAGAAATACGAACAAACCAAATAGGAATACTTCAAAAAAAAAAAAAAAAACACCAAGGCATCAAACCATTTCATTTATCATAGCTCAACTTCATTTCTCCAAAAACTCACAAAACCCTAAACACAATCAACTAATGAATAAAGCAACAAGTAGACTCAAAATTCAACTCATTTCATTTGACACACAAATCAGTCGAAAGGTTTTCACGCAATCGTATCATGTTAACATTCAAACAATCTTTTGAAAGCACTTTCATATACTCACAATTCCAAAATCCCCCAAATAATCGCTACTTTCCCCATAAGTTGCAGCAGAAACAAATAAAAAACAAAGATATGAGGTGCAGACATATTTAAATCATAATAAAATAATAATATTATTATTAAAATAATGATAACTTTTTTTCTCACTCTCCTCCATGCTCACCTTCTCCCTCGTGCCAATTTGCAAATAAAATATTCACACCATAAAATCCACAACAAAGACGCTAATTATAAAATAAAACGAACCTCAAACGCAGATTCGCAATAACACAAATTAACACTAACATAGACATATATATACACTGACGTGCATGTCTCTAAAACATCACAAATCAGAGCATATCATATCCCATTAAATCGATCAATCCAGACAAAAGAACCATAAAATAATAACAATGATGACGATTACCGATAGCGCGAGAAACATAAGCGATCGAAAGAATAAAGAACAAAAAATCGAAATACATATATAAATAAGAGAACGATCGAGAGTTGGATTATGAAAATTGTGGAATCGGAGATTGGAATCGGCGAAGAAATTAACCTTTAGTGCGGCGGCGGGGAGGGAGAGAAGAGGCCGCAGAGAGAGAGAAGCGTGCCCTAGCTCAACTATGGAATCGTGAGTTTGTCCGTAGGGAGAGTGTGTGCGTTAGGGGTTTTGAAGCGCAGAAAACGGTGTCGTCGCCGATGCTCCGTTTTCATTTTTATAGTTGAGGTGTGATATGAAATTACTGTTTAGTCCTTACTTCTCTTATGTGGTGCTTGATATTTTTAGAAGGGATTTATCAATTTTATTGCAATTATAAATGTAAATTACGTTTCTGTCAAGTTTTCAGTTTGAGTCTGACACGTAAGTATAAAGTGTGTGTTTATATTGATTGATTTTAAAAAAAGGTAGTATTTATTTAAAATGGTAAGAAGTGTAAATGTAAATTATACTTGATTTTATTTTAACTACATATTTGGTATTTGTGAATAGTTTTACTTTTTAATCTCTTTATTGAAAAGTTTGAAATTTCATTGAAGTTAAAGTTTGTTTCATGTGTTATTACCAATGAACTAAATGCACATAGGAATTGGTAGTAATTTTTTGAAAAAAAATATGTTATAGCAAATAGAAGTTGAAAATTTGATTATTATCTCATTGAAGTTGGAGATTAGCAGAATGATTTGATTTGATTCATTTTTGGATTTTGTAGTGAAAAGAGATTAAATTGGTGTTGCGATATTAGAGTTGGAAATAAAATGTGTTGAGATAATTTAAAATTAACATTGAGAAAATCTAAAGTTAATAGACTTGTTGATTTGCTAAGTGTTTGAAGTAATTGTATTTAAATGTTGAAAATAAGTTCTCATAGATGCATTAGTTACATTAATTTAAATTGTATGAATATCATGAATAATATTAGGTTTAAGTTACTTGAATTGTGATTATAGTTTAGAGATTTTTTTAATTTTGAATAGTCATTATGAGTTATGTGGTGATATATGAGTTTTGAATAATTAATGTGATGTTAAATGTTTTTTTTTTAATTTGTTTAAGATGTTAGAATTAAAAGAAATTGTTTTGGGATAAATTTTGGATGTTTGAGTTTGTTAAATAAATTTTTTATAGTATTTTTGTAGAAGTAAAATATTTTTCATTTAAGCGAGACGAGACAATTTTCTATTCTCTGTGATTTCTTGCATAACATTTTTACTCAAGCTAAAAATTTATCTCAAGTTAAAAAATCTCAGGAAATCTAATGTTTTTTTATTGAATTTTTGCTCAATTGATCGTATTTCTTTCAAATATTTAATTGATGATAAATTGTAAATTACTAAAATGTAATATAATATTTTTAATTTACGATCTTCTAAAAGTTTTCATATTTTAAAATTCAAATAAAAGATTGAATGTAAATTAAAATTTAAGAAAGTATTCATATATATGAATTTTAATTACTTTTAATACTTATATAATTATACGAATACTTTCGTTGTGCTTTTAGTGTAATTGTATATATGTAATTTAAGATTGTATAATTTAAAAGTATTCATATATGTACATTAAAATTATATAAAATCGATATAAATACGTGTACAAAATAATTTTTAGAATGAAAATTTTTAATTAGATACACGATCTTATGATTACCATGTACACTACCATATATATATCTATACATATCTATCATAAACCATTATAAAAATCAACTTTATAAGATAACCAGCTAAACATTGCGGCTTTTCGTGGCATTATATAAGTTTAATTTTGATATATTTGTATATTAAAATACATATTGAGATAAGGACAATTGTTAATATTATTGTTAGAAGAATAAATTGAAAAATATCTCTTAAGTAATATTTGAAGAAAACATTTTCTTCATCACACTTATAATATATTTTAAGTGAAGATCATTAATCCCTTCCTAATGCCTTGTACTTTGTTCAGGAAAAGAGTGTTGAAAATGGAAAATTATTTTGGAATGATTTAAAAAAGAAGATGAGATAATTTGGTTTAATTTAAATATATTATACTTTACATAAAAGTTTATTTGGTATATTTGATTTGTAACATCACAATTTAGTATATTTCCGCTGCTAATTGAAACATTATATAATTGATAAAAAGTATAATTCAAGATAAGAGTTATATATAAATTGTATTTATAAATCTCTCACTAAAAAAATACAAAACTTAACTTTTGAAAGATACTAACTCTTCATAATTGGGAAGATCTATACAATACAAAAGTTGCATACTTAAGCTACTTTTACCATTTTTTGACAACTATCAACAAACATATCACTTTACAAATCTCTCGCCTACACTACCTTTTACTCACGTATAGCATACGATAATTGTAGTAGACAAATCACAACAAAAGCATACAAAAGGGTAAGTTAGTGTAGTTATAACAATTTCTATTACTCAAAATAAAACAAGTATATTCAAATTAATTTCCTTAAAATGAGTTATTAATGTCATATACTTCATCAATCAAATGTCCCAAAGCATGTATAAAATGGCTAATATAGTAGTGACACTTGACTGTACTTTCGGAAGACATGTGTATTAAGTAAGCTCAAAGATCTTGTACTTGTCATCTCCTGCTCAAGGCTCATATGAGCTATAACTATATAATACCAAGTCAGAAAATTTCCCTTCCATCAAGCATGACAAGGTAAAATCTATATTTGTAAGTCTCAGCACCCAACCAAACTCCAAATATAGAACCTCTTTAAACACTCACAACTAGGCATATTTCTCTATGTGAGTAAGATTCAAACAAAGTCAATATAATCTCTAGACGGAATCACTTCTCAATACATTTGACTAATGTCACATTAATGTAGTACTATCTTCCTAGGAGTCAGTACATTCAACACATTCTCAATATAAAATGAAAATTTAAATTTTCAAAATGAAAACTCCATAAAAAAAAGTAGGAATATACACAATACAAAAATATGTACATGTAAAGCTACTATTTCCTATGCATCTCATGAGCAGTTCATGGACAGTTTCACAGTTATTTATCACTATCATTTATATTATCCTTTGCTCACTTATGACATAATATGAGAGAAGATAGACAAACCATAACCAAACACACAACATGGTAAACTAGTGTAATAATGATAGGTGAATCGAGATACTAACTATGTTTCACAAAGTTTAAATTTTGAATTATGAATAGTAAGATTCATAAACATTAACAAATGTAACATATATTTAAGTATACAATATATTTAAATATGAAAAAAATACAATTAATAACAAAACAACCTCATGGTCAAACAAATATTGTATGTGTATTTACTACAATGTCACAATTTTAGCAACACAATCTTACAAAAACAATTTTTGTTGTTGTTATTTGCATAACTATTACATAAAGACCATGGTTGTTGTTTGTATATTAAACAACCTAAAAAAAGTATATTCTAATATTCATATTTCATCATCTTTCTCTTTGAGATCTACACCACTTAAGTCATATTCATCTTCTATTGAAAGTTCTTCCCGCATTAATGTCTTCAACTTCTTCCTTATATCATACAATGGATTTTCCATTTTTATTGGTCTTGACATTTATGTTTCTAAGGCTTATATTAGCTAAAGAAAAACAAACACAGTTTAGTTGTAGTTTGTTGAACATTAAAGCTCCAACTTCTAAAAATTGTGAATAAAATAACTACCTTTCTTCCTTTTTTTTTGCATGGAGCTCCCGATTCAACATCAAAACACTAATGTACATCCATCCACAAGGAATCAACATACAAACAATGATTTTCTTTATCAATGATCCATTCATCATCCAATTCAATACCCGACAAACATATGAGATCATAAGTTTCTCCTTATGTTTTTTAATAATTTATCTCATCTTAAGTTGAAGACTGTACTTTACATACACAACAAAATCTAATCTATGTTATTCCAATCTATTTCTTCTCCTAAAATGCACAATGTGCTCCAATTCCTTTCACACTATATTGCATTACACGTGAGATTCAAAATTTTCATAATTAATTTATGTAACTATTTACATTCTTCTTCGATAAAAAAGTTGTCAAAACAAATAAGTATTGAATTATAATATAATGTAATTAAAAATTCTAAATCATATAAAAATGGTAATGAGGACAATTTCTTTCATTGTATGCTTGTGTAACACCCCATTTAATTAATAAAGCTAATTAAAGGAAATGTCACACAGTATAATATGAGAAGCAAGACCAATGGAGTATAATGTCACTCCTACATATATCCCAAGTACTTAAAGGGCGATAATAGAGGCACACGACGATGCCAGATACAAAGTAATGTAAGAGAGTGATAATAACTTAAATAAATTTCAAGAGAAGACAATACATGGGCCTTAGCCCTAAATGAAAAACCCAAAAGAAGAAGTCAGTCCAAAGGCTAAACAACAGAACCATCACCTCCCTGTTGACCACGAGTGTTCCTCGCATATGCTCACATCAACAAGTTGATGATCATCGCAAAAGAGAGAACCACACAGCAGAACACACAACAAATAACAGAAGGGTAAGCTAGAGCCACAAAAATAGTTTTATCATGCAATCAGATACACTTTCACAGTCAATTATACATACATCACCAAAGCATGTTATGACCTTACAAACAATACACTAAGACTTGACACGACTCATCTGGATACATATAATTTAGTCGGATTTAGCGAATGCTTGCACTTGTGGTGAATTTCTCTGTTCACCCCGGAGCTACTCACCTCCGAGCTAAGTGTTACAAATGTTGCAATATCTCAATCCCCCCCACACAAGGTTAGCCCTTAATGAGTTTTAGGCCTCCTGCTACTCTCATCACAAGAGTCAGTCCGCTCTATGTGAGACTAACTAACTCCTTAGAGTGCCAGGATGCAACCTTACCTTGAATCCTTACCAAATTATATAGATGGGGCACCACCATGAACTCCCACTAATAGGGGTCATGGAATTACGTCCCGACCACTAAAGCACTACCACAAAGTCTCACCTAGAGGCTCATGGGTTTATGTACTGACCACATACCAATCACACTCAATCAATCAAGAAAGATTTATCATCCATATGTATATCACATACCAGTCCTTTATAATCCACCTTTTTCATATTCCCAGTGAATCCATACCAACTCATTATTCTCAATCCATGAATATAGAACCGTACCTCATGTCGATACCATGTCAAAAGTCATCATTTCTTATCCATGAATCATTCCATATCTCATATTAAATCCATACCCAACTCATCATATTCAATCCATGAAACCAACCATACATGTAACATGCCCAAATCATATTGAACTCATCCATTGCAGACTATAGATTATCTCATTCATACATAGAGCCAACAATTTAGAACAGAGAAACAACCAAACACGCCGCATTCTCACCCAGCTTCTCGCTCAGGCAGAAAGGCCTCGCTCAGGTGAGAGGGACTCTCGCTCAGGCGAGCTTCTTTCGCCTAGGCGAGAGCTCGACGTCAAAAACAGTGGCCTTCAACTCCTTCTTGCTTAGGCGAGACTTCCCTCGCCTGAGCGAGACACTCGCTCGCTCAAAACGTGGTTAGTCGCCTGAGCGATAACTCACGTGAAATGGCCTGGGTGAGCCTCTGTTAATCTCGCTTAGGCGAGACATGCTCGCTTGGGCGAGAAAACCAGTGCTCATCATGGTTCTCTCGTGCAACAGTCACACAAACGCCCCCAAACAGTTTCAAACAGGCTTTCCAGCAACTCATATTCACACAGTCCATTCAACATGAAATAAACGTAAAACAAATAGATTTCACGGAATACACAGAAGGATCTAGCTTCCCTTACCTGGAATAAGCTAGCAAGGGACCCCGACGCTTAACCCCACGAACACAGCCGCTTCGAGAGTAGTGTTGAGAGTTGTGAACAGTGTCACGAAATGGAAATGAGGTCACTACTGTGAACCCACACTAGGAACTACGAAAACCAACCTAAGGAGAAAAAGGTATGGGTTAAGGAACAACTTACTTGGTGTGGAACAAGTTTGTGCGAACTTAGCAGTGGCGGAGACCAAACCCTAGTAGAGCTAGTTCTCAACAGCTTTAGGGAAAAAGGAGGGGACAAATTTTTAAAAGTGAGTAGAATAGTTAGGGTTATGGCAGTTTAGGATTCTTGGATCCCCTTTGGGCCAGCCCTAGGCCCAAATGATTTGGGACAACCCTTTTAATTAAAGCCTGAAAAATAAAGCGGGTCTTACTGCTTGCATTCAATACTGTTCTTGGAATGTTTCACATAAACCAATTAACATATATTATATTAAAGTTAGTTTTTCATATATTAATTTAATTTCATATATGCAGTAAGAACCCTTTTTAATTTCAACATCAAAATATTATTAAAGCTAATTTTTCTTATCTGAAAAATACTCACTCTTCAAGAAACATGGAAAAGAGTTAGAGAACTCAAAGATTTTAAATATCTAAATAATACTAACAGAAAAACAAATAAATGTCAAATAAAGATATAATTAGTTAAGAAAAATAATTTTTCTTTTCAAATAATATAAGAAAAAGGAAAATTAAAATAAATTTCAAAAGTACTCACTCTAAATTGAATTCCCAAAAACCATTTTTAATTCATTTGTAAGACAAGATTTTATCTTAAAAACATGAAAAAAAGAAAAAGAGAACTTATAAAGATAGATCGTGTTTTGTTTTTTCTTTTTCATGAAAATCTAACAGGTCAGAGAAAGAAAAAACCTGTAGATTTTCAAATTCACTATATTGATCCCTTGCCTTTTTTTTGTTAAGTTTTTTCTTCACAATTTGAAAGGCATAAGGTTTAGGTTTTAAAACAATAAAACTGACCCGTACCTTTGAACAAGTTTCACACTGTAACAAAAAATAATGAAAAAATTATATGAATTTTATAACTTTTTTAGATATTTGTAGCTTACTCTTGTAGAATGCAAAGTTAATTTATCAAAACTCTTATAAAAAAAAACATAAACTTAATTTGTCTCTATGGAAAATCTGAAATGTCATTGTTCATCTTTTGATCTAACAATTTTCCACTCCTAAAAAGAAAAATATATCGGTATTTTTATTCTGGTCCAAATTACTGTTTGGTCTTATCTTATTACCTAACGCATTAAAAAAAAGTAAACACTAATTGTAAGTGTAAGAAATATTTATGTATTAGCATTTCATAAAAAGTGTTCACTTAGGAAAGTTAATTTAGAGGACTACATGTAATTTTCCATTTAATGCAAAATTAAAGATTAAATTGAAACTATAGATTCTTTAATTTTACGTACTAAAATAATGAAAAACTATATAAAGTAAAATTATAGACCGAAACTTAAATCTTCCAATTTCAGTAATTGTTGGAAAAGAGCTACTTTTTCTCGAATTATAAAAGCCGGCACCGGAGTTACTTTAGAACTCGGGTGAGTCCACTCACCCGATCCAAGTCAACAGAAACTCGTCTCTCACTCACTATTATAGAATCGAAGCAAAAAAGTAAACATCATCGTCTCCTCCTGCTAGAGACAGATCTCAGATTCTGTACGCTAACGTATAGAGAGAGAGAGAGAAAGAGAGAGAGGGAGATGGCAACTACGACGTCGTCTTCAAGCAATGAAGCGCCGGAGACGAAGAATAAGAAGAAGGAGTGTCTGGGTTGGATAGAGTGGTTAAGAGGGTGGTTCTATTTGATCTACGAAATGCTCTTTCAGCGCATCATGGCCAGCCATTTGCACAACCCCATGCCGCTCCCTCCCGTCAACGACCTCACTTGCATTGTCACAGGCTCCACCAGTGGCATTGGTCTCGAAATCGCAAGGTTCACTTCCCTTTAAATCCATTTTCATGCTTTTAAATGATGGGGTTCTGTTTTTGGGTGTAAAAACTTGAGCTTTGGAATTTTGATGAACTGGGGTTATCTGGGGTGGGAGGTTGTTGAGTGGTCATTGGTGAAAGGTTGGTTTTGGGAAGTGGGTCTGTCTTGGTTTTGTGGTTGCGGTTTTAAAGGAGGGACCTTTGCGGTTGGTTTTGGAGATAGGTTATAAATGATGTTTTACCGTTTTGGTTACTGTGCGAAGTGAGCCTTATTTACCATGGCTAGGTTGTTTGGCCCACTGTGGACCAGCTTGCAGTAGTTTTATAAGAGGTTTTCAATTGTTTCTTCAGGAGAATCTCCTTCACCTGTTGTAAGGTTCTCACTTGAGAACCAGGTGATCGTTTGGAGGAGGCTGACATGACTTCCAATTATAAGAGTTGGTTCTTATACAAGCAATCTGGTCTTATGATTAAAAATAGTTTAATTAATCTTTTGGTCCTTATACTTGTGCCAGCTTTTTCAATCTTTGTATTAAAAAAAAAAACTCCTATGTTTTAGTTTCTATACCAGCAATTTTTTATGTTTTAGTCCTTATGTCTCCATTTTGTCAGTTTAATACTGCTAGGAAACTAACAAGGACTAGTGCAAAAATTGGTTGGTACAGGGACCTAATGGTAAAGCTCATAGAGACTGAAGTTGACACATATATAGAGACCAGAAGATATTAACCTTTTTTAAAATCGTTTTCTGAAATAACATGAGAAAAAGTGCTTAAATGATTTCATCGTTGGAGTAGAAAATTCTTAAATCTGATGAAACATGTAAGACCTGCTAAAAGTGAGTTAAGAACCTTCACTTCAAGTGTATCATTGGAGATGCGCTAACTAGTGGATAACAAAACTATATTGATTTTAATTTATGTGCTAAAAGTTTGATTTATCATAATTCAATTAATTAGTACTTCTCGAGAAGTTTATTAAACTGGGTCTCATGTAAAGTGTATGGGTTTGGGTATCTTTTTGGTTTAAATTCTAGATTGAACATTATGAAGTGTGAGCTTTTAAGTTCAGAAAAAAATGGAGTGATGCATTTATTTAGTTATTCTTCTCATTGTGCAGGCAATTGGCACAGTCAGGTGCTCATGTTGTTATGGCCGTCAGGAACACAAAGGCAGCTCAGGAATTGATCCAGAAGTGGCAGATTGACTCTTCAGGATTGAGTATTCCTCTTAATGTTGAGGTAACTTGTATCTTCATTATTCAATTGCGTGAGGAACATTAAATCCACAATCTTGGTGCATGCTTTGCTAAATCATCTATGATGGTTATGATCCGTGGATCTTCTTATGAGTTTAACTGTGTTTGGATTAACTTATTTTGTTACAAGCTGTTATACATGACGCTCTGAGGAGAGATTTTGGTTGAATATTTGTTTTAATGCCAGATAAGCTTAATTAACAATGTGTTTTGGGATTACTTCTCGTCACTGACATTGCCTTTTGGCTTATGAAGGTAATGCAAGTTGATCTTCTCTCGTTGGACTCTGTTGTGAGGTTTGCTGAAGCATGGAATGCACGCTCAGCACCCTTGCATGTTCTCATCAATAACGCTGGAATTTTTTCCATTGGAGGTTGGTATATCTGATCAATCAAAACTGTTCGTTATTTTGGCCTGTTTGTTTTCAATCATTCTGAACCTGAAACAACACCAACCATTGGTACTTACTTTCCAGTAATTTTTTGGATTACATGTTCAATTGTACTTTTCCTTTTCTTTTTCATCATCTGTTGTGACAAAATTATCAGAATTAACTATAATATCTTCTTGATTGGTTCTCATTGATCACAAATGTAACTAATCCATCCACAATTTTTGTTTATATTCAGAGCCGCAAAAATTTTCAAAAGATGGTTATGAACAGCACTTGCAAGTGAATCATCTGGCTCCTGCGTTGCTTTCTATACTTCTTTTGCCATCCCTTATTAGGGGTTCTCCTAGTCGCATTGTTAATGTGAATTCTATAGTAAGTCTCTCGCTATTTGAGCATATTATTATATGTCATAGCCCATAGGATTTAACCTGAGTTATTATCCGCGGTGGATGGTGGGAGACCAAAATTCTGCCATGTAAAAACACCACTGTGGCTTTGGGCACTGCCATATAATCCATTAAGTGTTCATATTATTGCCTTTGATTCGTACTATACTAATATGCATGAAAACTTAGTTTTGTTTGGCTAGAGGTTGGTTTGACTAATTCCACATTTATTACTTGTTGGTTTTCTATGTTTGATCTTCTTAAAATATAATCTATGATCTAGAGCTATTCTGTTTGCAATGATGAGGAATTCAGGATTAATACTTTCTAAAATTCAAATTTAGTAGCAAATTACTTATTATGAAAGGTTACGTTAGTTTGGAAGACATCTTCTTTCTTCTGTTTAGGTGCTTGTCTTGGGGCTGTGAATCCTGGTTGGTATGTTTCCTCTCACTGTTTTCTAGTAAAATTTGATTTTGAGTAAAAAAACATGATACACTTGTGACCTGGAATATGTACTGTTCTTTAATTTCGAGTTACTTCGTTTTCTTTTACTTTTTTATTAAATTAATGTCACGAGTTACAAAGTTTTCTTCTGGTGTATTATCAACTTTTTTATGACATTTTAATTAGCTTCAGACACCAATATCATTATATACTCTTACTCAAATGTATCTTGCTATCCAATTCAAAAGTATCAACTGTTTAGTTGTGAAACTACAATGCTATTTCTGAGATTTCCCTTTATATATGTTTGTGACTCTTGCTCGATGAAATAATTGTATTCCAAAAATTCAAATATAGAGTAAGTCATTTATTTGAACAATTGAAAAAGAGAACAGGAAATGAGTTTGGCTTATAAAATTCTTGACAATCGAATAGTTGGTGTATTCCAAAGAATTAAAAATTGGATGCATAATACAAAGGAAACATGTCAAATAAGTAATGAGTGCAGAAGTAAAGGCTGTAGATTGATATTTGGCAGGTATTCAATATTCTCTGTAATGTTATTGTTTTTCTGTTTAACTGTTCTATGAATTTTAACTTTTGAATGCTGATGACTTTTCTGTTGTCATCACAGTGGTTAAAGTAATTCCTGGAAAATAAAAAAAAAAGTATTTTGTGGTGATAAACTGATATTTTATTTTTTAACCTTTACTACTCTTTGACCTTAAGAAAATCTCAGTGTGCTTTCTTTTCTTTTCCCTTCTTTATCTGTAGATGCATCATGTTGGCTTTGTTGACACCGAAGACATGAATGTCACATCTGGAAAAAGGAAATTTTCTAGTCTGGTAGGGTACTCAAGCAGCAAGTTGGCAGAGGTACACTTGGTTTAAATGTTTTTGTCAATTTCATGGCTTACAATTTATATATAAGTTTTTCGTTTAATGAACTTACTAGCGCAATTATCCATAGTTATTTTTGTCGCTGCTAAATCATGTATACTTAGCCTTATTTGTTGTCCACAATTCAACTGATAGTGTCTGGTCTTGATGCAAATTAAATGCATGTTTTCTCTATGTGTGTGTAATGTTGACCATTTAATTATTACTAATCTCTATCTTGCATATTAATTTTCTCAGAATTAAAACAAGAATAAGTTTTATTTGATAGATGGAATCCATGTTCTCCCTGTATTTTTCCTTTTTGTGTCGATTCTTCAAGTCTGGTTATTGATATTGACTTCTAAAATTTATTCTTGCTGATAAATGTTGCAAAATCACATGAAGAAGATGAATTGCTTGGTTTACCTCTCATCTTGAAGTTGTGAATGAAACAAGACTTGGCATTTTCTGTTGCAGATTATGTTTAGTAGTATTCTTAATAAAAGACTCCCTGCTGAATCTGGCGTCAGTGTATTGTGTGTATCGCCTGGAATTGTCCAGACCAATGTTGTAAGTCTTCTTAAAACTTGGAATGTATTTGGATGGACCATGTATTTGTTGCATGATGGGATATATGAAGTCATTGATTCCTTGATCTTTTTGCGCATTTTATTAATCAAGCTTTTGTTTTTGCTTATATTTTCTACTCTATCTATTTCAGGCAAGAGATCTTCCAAAACTGGTTCAAGCTGCGTATCATTTGATCCCTTACTTCATCTTTAGTGCTCAAGAAGGTCTATTTCTTCAATATATTCAAACTAAACCTATAACAACCTAACAATCTTGAATTTTTAAGACATCACGAATTACCATGACTGTTCCCTGTGTAATATTTGAGTTGTGATTGGATTTGGAACCCATTGTTCTAAAAAACATGATGAAATCATATGCTCTCTCTTTCCCTTTTCCGTTTCTCTTTTAGTTCCAACATTTTTGTATTCTTGAAATCATTTCCTTTCCTTTTAGTTAACTATTGGCAGCATAGTATTATGTAAACATTATCCGATGCTATAATCAACTGTCCTACCATATATTTGATGGAATGCTTTTGCAAAAGTAAAAGATGTTCTGGACTGACTTTGAATACATGTGACTTGTTCTGCAATGCAGGTGCAAGGAGTGCTCTTTTTGCGGCCACCGATCCTCAAGTTCCGGAGTATTGTGACATGTTGAAAGCAGACGAGTGGCCCGTTTGTGCCTTTATTTCTCAAGATTGTCGTCCGGCAAATCCATCAGAAGAAGCACACAGTGTTCAAACATCATATGAAGTGTGGGAGAAGACATTAGAGATGATTGGTCTTCCTTCAGATGCCGTGGAGAGGCTTTTAGACGGGGAAGAAGTTAAATGCCGTTATGGACAAGAACAGTAATCTATCTAATTTACAATGATGACTACAAAAACAGTTGATCAGCCGAAATGTTGCCACATGTCACCACGTGCTCACCGCTGATCTGTAAGGGCACTTACATTATTTATAGATAGCAGTGAGCTTTTTCATTCTCAGTATGTGGGAAAGAAGAACCCTTCTTTAGTTTTTGGACATCATATATGTACATTCATTTTGATCATATTTATGCACTAAAGTGTCACTTGTTATTCATAATGGTAGAGAATTTAACCAAACAAGTGTTTTTGGCCTTGAAGCTTTTGATGGTCATCCATAGGAGTAAGAACTAAGTTAGTAAGCACTATGTTGTGATAAGCTATTTTGATCATTCTGAGTGGGTTACAACAACAGTGGTGCTTTCAATTTTGGAATTTATCTTGCAATTCTTACTTTCTAAAGAGCTGTCACCTTGCTTGAGATCAACTTGTTTTATAATATAAGGTCAATTCATCAGAAGTGTGTGACATTTTTCTTTGTTAGTCAGTTAAAAATGATTAAGTGGGACATAAAACTTCTCTTATTAACCATGATTATGACTTTAGTTTTACCAAGTAATAAATAAATTAAGCAATGGTTTGATTACATCTTAGATCCGGTGTTTGTGCCTCGATGCAAGGATTAACTGAGGAACTATTTGATGATCATGGCTTGATTTGATCTGATAACTTAACTATATCTTTTCCATTCTTTATATGATCTGTTTTTAGAAAGCTGATATGATCATCTACTCGAACCAAGACTGAACCAAGACTGTGTAAGGTAAATAATACTGACAAGAACAAATATCAGATACTTTAAAAGATCACTATATAATTTTTTCTCCCAATATTTAGAAGATAAATTCTGAAGTTGGATGATTGAACATGATGATTCCATTCAAAGAAGATCCATAACATCTGAACTATTCCGAAAAGTAGCAATTAAAGTAACTAAAACACCAATATCAAAACATGATTATCAGTTAAGGAGTTACATTGATGTGGAGCTTCTGCCCATTTTCACAGTGATCATCAACTCCACATATGAACCATGCTCCACCCTTCTTTAAAATTATTGAGTCGTTACCACTGGTGAACCTTTTCATATATGAGTCCTTTATGCAACTCTCATAAACTGTGGAATCAACTTGCAATACATTATGTTGGCTGCTGTCATAATTGAACACTGGTAACAGAAGTACAACATGTTTATATAATTTGTTCAATATAACTGTTAGTGAAAATGTTCAACTTTCTTGTAATAAAATATACAAAAAAATGCCATATTTTGGTAAAATGTGTGTATTCTATTTTGCACAATCATTATGTTATTGACTCTGCAAATTTGATTTTAGTTTGTATGTGTCATTTATGTTATCTTGACAATTTTAATAAATCCAACTTTTAAACATGTAATTAGTAAAGGTAGGTAGGTATGTTCTTAGATTACTTTAAAAAATGTAAATAAAATCATGAGGCTTTTTAAACTTCTATGAAGGTTTTACCAAAAGTATTAATTAAGAGTGGTGGTTGGTTTGGTTATGAATCAATAATTTTTTTTACTAAAAGTCACAATAAAGTGTAATATTAATGTTTCTTTCACATTAAAGTGACTTTTTACTCCATTAAACAATGAATCTCTCAAAAGTCACAATCATGTTTGACACATTTCAAAGACATTAAACAGTTATATTATATTGCTGTTTTCCTATGCATAACCAAACATAGTTGACAATAAAATCTTTTTAGCTTCTCTGTATTATGCCCTAAATTTTACCAGTAAAAAGAACATGTTAACAAAAAGAAAATGATAGTAAAAAAAATGATAACATAACATGTGAAAGAGTATGTTAGTGATATATTTCTTATTATGAAATGTGAAACTCTACCCTTACCTAGAACATCACCAACATGAAACTCTTTTCCATCACACCAGTTGTTGAAATCTACGAAGTCAATCCAACCATAACTGTCACCAACAAGGTAATTTTCTCCCTTTGCATGAGGCACAATGAAGGAGGTTATGAGGAAAAGATAGAACAAGATTAAACTGGAGCAATGATAAGCTTCAAGACCCATCTTTTTTTTTTTTTTCCTTTTCTTCTTTTCAATGTTAAGAGACTACAATATGACAAACGACCATACGATAAGAAAGAACATAATTCACCAAACATTGGTGTCTCACAACATTCTGATGTCACAAATTAGGTAGTCATGTATATTGTGTTAATAACTAGATAATTAACAAAACATGTTAACATTTTTTAACTTCAGATAAAGTATTCAACACTTTTTTGTTCATTATTGATATGATACAAATAGTTATAAAAAGTATTGTTTACATAATATAATTTAGTTTATTTGTGCAAGATATCTTATAGTTTCATAACCATTGTATGAAACACCTATCCACTATCTACTTCTAAATATCATATTTGTTTTAATATTTTCTTAACCAAATATTATATTTTTGAAGACTAAGAGGTAACTGTTTACTCTCTATTTATTGAGTGAATAATAAAGCTCATTGGTAAATAAATAAATAAATAAGAAGATTTTCATATGCTTTCAATTTTATCTGTTCAATTTAATTTATTATACTGATTATACGACTGACTCTTGAAGAAATGAATGGAGACAATCTTATTATTCACTTTCATTACGTAACGAGTGACGTGGGTTTGTTATTATTAGTTGTTTTGTGGGGTATGTGAGAAATATGCCTCTTATCATTAGCATGGAAACTGTCACTGGTTTTGATTTGGTTTGATCATATTGAAATTTGGAAAAAAATACTTACAAAACAAACGTTTGATAGAAAATGATAACATTTTAATGAACTAGGGCACTGTGTAAGAATTGAAATTGGCACTTTGTGGGAAAATGAAGCCTGAAAACAAGGTATAGCAACTTCAAATTTCAAAACACGCATACGACCCTACCATCTTAAAGACTTGCCGAAACACAATTCAATGACGCAATCCAACATATGTTTCCAACTTCAACTTCCACTTTTAAAGAGTTTCAAATGCACTGATATACATCAGTTGCTACTAGTTATGGAATGCATGTTTTAAGTTTGATTTATAGAAATAAAACTAGTGCTGTGATCTTTATCTTGTAAAAAAGTTGGAGTTATTAAATGTGTGAAAAGTGAAAAAGTAAATGATGGATAAAATGGCATCAAAGTTGTTACTTGATGGAAGATGGATCTAATACTTTTTGTTAACTAATAACATAATATTGCAGAATTGATGAACTTAAATAGTGGAGGCAAAGGTACAGACACACTCTAGCTTTTACAAAGATGATATTAACCGATCTACAATTAGTTTGTCATGGATTCAGCTAGAGGGTCTTCATGCATTTCTATGTTGAAAGGCCTCATGTTGGAATGTACACCATGGCTTATAAGTAAACCTATTAAGCTACTGCTGCTAACTTTAAAGTGCCAAAAAGTATGCATATAAATTTTGATAGAACTTTTGTGAACTCCACAAAAAAAAACTACCATCAAGCACAGGTTGGATTAGTGCCACACAATAACAAATCCATGTTCTTGAGCTTTTTCCACAAACTAGGGGATTTCTTCCCATCAAATCTCTTCCTAGAAGAGTTACCATCTTTCCACTTGAACCTCCTAAACTTATCCATCTGAACACAAACCTCCAAAGCTATCCCCTCCCCACTCTTCCCTTTGTTACCATCTTGACCATCTCTTCTCAGAAGTTTCTCATAATACTCCTTGTTCCTCTTCTCTAAGCCATGTATCTGTGCTTGAAGATCTTCAATTTTCCTGTGTAGCATGTACACCCTATGATCCTCCCTCATCTTCAGCACACACTTTGCCAGCTCACCAGCTTTTCTCTTGATGAAAACTGATTCAGTTGCCAGCTCTTTGTTCTCTTCCACCAGAGTGTTGATTCTGTAACTCAAACTAGCATTCTCATTCAGCAGAACAATCCTTTCAGATTCCAACACCTCAAGAAGACTCTTTTGTAGCTCACTTTTTCTTGAGGACTCGCAATACCTCCTCTCCATGACACCAACCTCGTGCATCAACAAGTCATATTCAACATTCCTGACCACAAGCTCGGCAACAACGGCATCAACATCAAGCATGGAGCTCTTAGAGAGAAAAATAGGCATCACCAGGTGTGGAGGGTGTTGGTAGGAGATTGAGCTCTCAATATCTGAATCAACGTGGCTCACACCACTTGTTTCTTCCTGGTCAGAGAAGCCTTCATCAACAGTTGAGACTTGGGAAGAGTGTCTACTATGATGCTTGTGTTTGGCCAGTGTTTGGATGTAACGATCAGACAAGGTTATGTAGCCATTGTACAAGTCCTGCAGAAGGGACAGTAGCTGGGGTCTCTTTTGGTAGTAGGATTCTGCTCTTTCAGCAAAAGTATCACCAATTTCTTCTTCTTCGGTTGTACTCATTGTCAACACTTTCATCCTCTCCTCTAATTCTGCCATCAAACACCAAAAGTTTCACATTTGCATTAGCACAACAATAAAAACAAAAGACCCTTTTCAAACTAGGTGAGGCTGGCTACATAGATCAAACAACCCTTTTCAATACAAATAAAAAAAGACTTAATGCTTTTTTGCATCAGTAATTACAAGAAAAAGAGCACAGAGAACAATGTTTTTCCTTACCGGGTTTACACAAGTCCATAGCTTCAGAACCATTAAGTTTCAACTTGTAAAAAGATTGACAAATGGGATGTACCACAAAGGAGGTTAATATAGACCCTATCCAAACTTGGTTGATGAGTAATTGAGCACAGAGAGAGGGACATGTTACCAAACCATGACACCATAAAAGGGAACACTGACAAACCCCATAAATAATTCTGGTACGCAAGATAAAACGTTACAAGGAAATTAAATAGTGCAGGGCTAAATTTGAAAACAGAATTTGAATTTGCAACACGAGTTAGCCACAAGGGTATGGCACATTGCCACTCTAGTGTCTGGTCTAGAGTTACATCTACTACCTCTAGTTTTGAATGCAAAGGTCAAAATCATGTACTATACCTGAGCATGTGCACTGTTGACAGAAAAGCTAACGTTCTCCAACTTTCAAATTTTTTAAGTGTAAAGCCAATAAAGTTTAGGGGAATATGAGCACAAGCCACGAGGCTAAATGGAAAAGTCACCATTACAAATGCCACCAAAATCTAATGTGCACTGCAGCAAGGCAAGTGACGTGGCCAGGAACCAGTGAGTTGTGTGTGTGTGACCACCAGGTCCATTCTAGTTTCAAAATTTGAAACACAAGATGAGTGTCCAAAAAGCACCGCAAAGGCCAAACAAAAGAACAAAAGGGTATGAGAAAGGGACAATGGATCAATCGCCAGATCAGAGACAATGGGTATACAAGTCTTGTTCAAATCAAATTGGAAATTTGAAAACAAAAACACACCAAAAAGATAGACCTGTCAACAGCCACCTATACGAAAAGATATAAACTTTATATGAAATTTTCTTCCCCAGAATCCATGCTCTAGTATACAGTAAATAACACCAGTAAAAAATGAAAATTTCTTTCGAAAACCTACAAAAAAATCAATATTTTATAGGCGCGTGAGAAAGGGCGCGTGGGAAGTGGTGTCTGATGATAAGAAATTGCAGAAGGAAAATAGTTATGTACGGCATTGTTGTTTCCAATGAAGAGTTGGACATTTGACAGTTGACAGGGACATGTCCTGTAGGGAGGATTCTTCTCTTTCATTTCTCCCTTCTTCCTTCCATTCATTGATGAATGCCAGAAAAAGGTTTCCACCGTTTCAACATTACTTGTACCACACCTAATGCATGTGATTCCATTTAATTCAGATTTCTTCTTCTTTCCATTATTTATTAGGGTTTTTTTTTTCTGCACCAGAATGATTCAATTTGCTTTTAAAAGTTAATGAGAGTTCCCATATGAATCATGTTTGGTATATAGTCAACCAAAATTAAAAAAGTTTAATAAGAAGATTTATATGGATGTTCCAACATAATTAAAATAGAAAATAGAATGTGTTACACATATCTATAACTTTTTAAAGTTTTACATATATATCCATAATTCTGAAAACAAATTACACCATGATCTTGTAAATGCCTTTACTAGTATTAATATTAATATACAACTATTGATTGAAACACATTCCATTATTAAGTTAAAAGGGTACTTGGTTACAGAATACAGACAAAAAACAAAGAGATGGGAGTTGCAACATTGAGTTTTAACTTGGTTGAAGAAAGTTTGTTTTTGTTGGTAGAGTAGGGTAAAATTAATGCATACCAGAAATGTTGGTGAGAAGCCAGGAGGGCATGTTATTGCTGGGGATGCTCTTGTCCTTGGACCCTTTTGTGGATGATGAGTGAAGCAATGTGAAATTTGAAATCACCTTTTCCTTGCCCATGTTGGGGTCCCTCACCATCAATATCCTTGCTTCAAGCTCCCTATGCAGTGCAATGATAACACATTGGATCAAAAACAACAGCAGAATCTTTGAAAAAGGACTGTTGCAGAAATAGAGGGTCCTTTGCATTTAAGAAGGATGAACAAAGCATAGAACAAAAAACAGAGCAAAACAAAAAGAAAAAAAAAAATATGGAAATTGAGAAGGTATGAATATTGAAATTAAGAAGGTAAAGACAACACAAACACATAAACAAGCGCAGATCTCCATAGACAATTCAGAGCAACTAATTACCAATAAAGTATTGCAAAACTTCACACTGAACAAAGCCAAATTGTTTAAAATATGAGGAAGGGTGCAATCTGAACATTCAGAATATAGCAAAAAGCCCAAATCCCAAGGGATTTTAAACCTGGGAATTCTGAGATTCTAAAAGGGAAATTTCCTTTTTTTAATAATTTTTCAAATTCTGTGGCTAAACCGGGAATAAATGAAGATCATGTGACCGACATGATGACCACAAAGAACACATATGTAAAGATTCAGGAATCAACGACAGAAGAATAACAACGAAACCATGAACAATTTTATTGTTTTTTTTTTCATATTCTGTTTTAACGGCAGAGAAAAAACAGAGGAAGAGGGAGATAAAAAGTTGGAAACTTTTTAACATTCGTCATCAAATTTGAAAACTGAAACACACCCATTAAAGATTATATACATTGACAAACAATGTAAACAATGCAGTAAGCGGCAACCTCACGGCCCCTCAAGAATCACATTCATAGTCACATAGTACTCTGCTAATGTCTCAGCAAAAAAAAAAAAAAAAAAAAAAAAAAAAAAAAAAAAAAAAAAAAAAAAAAAAAA
>Ga0209589_1000233_pt1 | contig 67894 bp, 32 predicted proteins | sample CowpeawhiteBW_FD_187525 | JGI IMG/M metagenome (GOLD analysis project Ga0209589, IMG submission 187525) | Root nodule microbial communities of legume samples collected from California USA - Cow pea white BW (SPAdes) (version 2) | ecosystem: Host-associated > Plants > Roots > Nodule | place: USA... | reverse complement strand
TTTTTATATATATATATATATATATATATATATATATATATATATATATATATATATATATATATATATATAATATGGATAAAGTAAAATAAACAAAAATGTAAATATTAATTTATCGACGGTAAAAGTTGTTTAATGTTAAGTTCTGTTAGATAATGCTATTTTTCTTTATAATATAGAAAAAATGATCATATATAAAGTTAACATATTGTATGCTAACAAACATAAAGCAGTGAAAAGCTATAAAATCATTTTCAACAACACAATATGTTTAAAATAATTTTTGTCATCAAGAATATATCACAAACATATAGTTGGACGAACTCGTTCCGTTAGAAAATTAGATGTTATTGAAGAAAATATTATGTTTTTTTTTTTTAAATAAAGTGTCATCTAAGACATAGTATGAAATTATATACAACAAAATGTTTCAGAAATATCGGTGTTTTTCAATTACGTTTTTTCTTATTGCAATTTCGCATATTTAAACATCTACCTTTACATTATGTTTAGTTTCCGGTGAATAACATGGAGAGGAGAGAGTGTAAACAAAGAAAAGATAAAAAAAAAAAAAAAAAAAAAAAAAAAAAAAAAAAAACGTGTTCAGAGTAAAAGATGAGTTTCACACCATCTTAGCAAAATATTATAAAAGTAAATCATAACCACATCTCTTTCCAAACTTAATTAAGTCTTTTAGAGCAAATTACAATCAACACCTTATATTATCCTCTTGCAATCACCTAGTTAAATTGAGTATCTTAAATTTATATTAAATTAAACGTTTCTTTCTTTCCTTTTTCACTTATTTTCATTTTTTATTATTTATTTATTACCAAAATCTGTAAAGCAATTTCTTACATCTTTGTTTTAAATTATTCACATAGAAATAGTATCTTTTTAAATATAAATATAAAATCTTAAAAGGTAAATAATTCAATAAAAGTGTGTCACTCTTTTATTTATTTTATCTAAATTAGTGTAAACACATACACTATCACATATGTGTATACACATTTTTTACATATGCGTAATATTATATCATTTACTGATTATATTATAATGTTATTAAGTTAATATAAAATAAATTTATATTTATTAAAAATAAAGTGAAATGAATGAAAAAAATATGAAAAAAATAATTGTAGATGAATAAAAAAAAGAAAGAGAAAAAATAGATAATTTTATAAAATAGCGGATAAATTTTAAAAATTTAATAAGTAATTATTTTATAAAAGGTAAAATTAAAATTATAAAATCTGAATAAAAAAATTAGAATATTATAAATCCACTTGTTGCCACTAGTATAAAATATAGTCGACCAACTAGTATAAAATATGAAAATAAAATTAAAACGTGGTTTCACTTTAAGTTTAATTGATTAAATATATAAAATAATGTTTGGTATTAGGACGTGATTCACACTGAATAGCTTTGCCTTGGTCTCTCCTGCTTTTTTCTTTTCTGTTTGGTGACTTTCGTTCCACAATTCTTACCATTTACAAATAAATTAATTATTTGGTAATAAATAATCAAGAAAAAGCAATGTGTTAAGATCTCAAATCTTACTTTTGACCAAAGCATGTTTTCATACCAACACTATTTGAAAATACGACCTTCAAAAAGTATCGCATACTTTCTTTTTATAAGCAATAAATTTTAAATTGTTTTTCACAAATAATTTTATTAATTAATGCCCAAAAGTAGGAGTATTAGTTCAGAAATCACTAATTATATGCTTTAAAAGAATAAACATTACAAATTAAAAAGAATAAGTGAAACATAGTTATACTTAATATTAAACCCTCTTCTATAATTAATATAAGATAAACATGAAATAGAGGTAAAAACATCTCTATGGTAAAAAGAATAATAAACATTACTTCTTATATCGTGTTTAGTTTATAAAAAGCAGATAATGATAGATGGTGAATAGCTGGTGACTATAATGAATTGAAAATGATCATAAGATGAATTATTAATTGAGGCTTTAATTTTATTTTTATTTTTGATTTCATTGTGTGTTATAAATGTATATTTTATAAATATAAATATAAATATTGATTATGATATTAGTCATAAATAAAGGTGACAATAACGAGTTTGATAATAAAAATATAATTAAGAATGGTTATGATGATATTAATAACAATACTATTGGTGCTTTGCTGATGCTTTTATCATGTTTTACACTCCATAATTATTATAATTAGAATAAATTATTGTTTAATAACACTATGATGGTAGGCTGGTAACTAGTACAAAGATAATGACACAATTATTAAGACGAAATTTATGATAGTAACGTGGTGATTATCTAATAAACAATTATATTTAATTTTGGTTTCTTTATTATCATAAGATAAGAGTAGATATACATAATTCTACTATGTGTATGTATTTCTAGTATAATCTATGATCTATAATAATATATAAAGAGAATTTCCTCTTTTGGTGTCTACATTTTAAAATATCAATTTTACCTTTTAAAATATAATTATTTATTAAATTTTTGAACATTGACCGTTATTTTTATAAGTTTTTCTATAAAATTGTCTATCTCTGCTCTTCTCTCTTTCTCTCTTCATCAATAGTTATTTTTTCATCTTTTCTGATATATTTCACTTTATTTTTAATAAATATAATTTTATTTTATATATTATATTATTTTATAATTATCATTACCTATTAATATAATATCATGTATATTTAAAAGATACGTACATACAAGTACTATAGCGCCTATGTGTATACTAGTAATATATAAAGAGAATTTTCTCTTTTGTGTCCACATTTCATAATGTCAATTCTACCCTTTATCTATAACAATATATAAAGAAAAATTTCTCTTTTGTGTCCACATTTCAAAATACCAATTTACCCTTTAAAATATAATTATATAATTATTTACTACATTTTTAAAAATTGACCGTTACTTTTACATGTTTTTTTTTAATAAATCGTTTATCTCTGCTTCTTCTCTTTTTCTCTGATTATCAACAATTATTCCCTCATCCTTTCTGATATATTAACTTTAAAACATTACATTATCATCACTTACGAATATAATATCACACATGTTTAAAAAATTCGTACATTTGTGTCCACATTTCATAATTTCAATTCTACCCTTTACAATATAATTATTTATTAAATTTTTAAAAATTAATGGTTATTTTTACTTATTTTCTATAAAATTGTTTATCTTTTTATCTTTTTTTTATTCATCAACAATTAATTTCTCTATTCATTTCACTTTATTTTTAATAAATATAAATTTATTTTATATATTAACTTAATATCATCACACTATTATCACCTACTAGCATACTATCATTCATATTTAAGAGATGTGTATACACGTACGCGTTCTAAAAAATCATAATGATTTGATTTTAATATTTTGTAAAGTAAACTTGTTTTAATGTTGCCTTCAAGAGATAAAATAAGAAATAATAATATCATAGACGACACAATTAATTTGGTGAAGATTAGATTTCATTCTAATAGACACAATCCTTGTATTAACAAGTATTTCACTATATCTACGAGGATTTTGAAGGGGCAAAACAATTTATGATTACTTTTTTATATAATATTGACTAATTAATTAATGTAACAATGAAAATCAAAATAAAATATGTTGATGTACAGGACAACCATTGAACCTTCTTTGAAACATGATAAAGTGAATAGTATAATCACGACAGAGATATAACATTATTTTATAAATTCATTCACATATTCTATATAATGAAGTGTTATTTTCTTACGATTGTATAATTTTATAATCGAATTACTAACGAAGCATCGAATCTGATGTACCATAGAGTGGAAAACGTTGAAAACAAGGAAAAAAAATTATTTTCACACCAATAATACCATTTGAAAATCCATCCAAATAAACAAAAAATAAATAAAATAAAGGAAAAGATGGCAGATGAGAGTAATTTTTATTTTTTTTAAAGTTATTTTACTTTTTCATTCATCATTTATTTCATTGATAACTCCTTTTTTAGGATAGAAAAGTGTTTTTCTAGTGTAGGATAAAATCCGCAAAGCGTTTGAACATCTTAAGAGCATTTTGTGTTCGTGGATCGTTGACGTGAAAAACGTGATCCTCGCCTTCCACTTCAAACAGTTCCACTTCCCCTTCCCACCCACTCTTTCTCACACCCTCATAGTACCACACACCTCTTTCTCTCAGCTCATCCATCTCCGCCGTGCAAACCAGAACCTTCCGACACCCAAGCCCGCTCAAACAACCCGCCTCACTACTCAACGGGTTTATCAACGGGTCGTCAAGCCCACCGCCGTCACACGGCTGAAGCCATTCCCAACACCTAAAGCCCGCGCTCTCTTCCGCTTCACTCTCGAATCGCTTCGACCCCAAGAAGTAGGGATGAGAAATCAGAGCGCCTAAAACTTCTACACCACTCGGTAATGCTTCGGCCCCAGCACGCATGGCGATGTTATGCGCGATGTTAGCGCCAGCGCTGTCACCTCCAACGAAGACTCTGTTGAAATCGCCGTGTTTGAGAAGCCATGGATCGGCCTTGGTGGCGACCCATTTGAGACCTTCCCAGCAATCATGATAAGCCGCGGGAAGAGGGGTCTCCGGTGCTAGCCTGTACTCCACAGAAACGACTAAAATGTGTGCTACGGAGAGAAACGTGCTGAAATAGTTGTGGTGGAGTTGGCTGAAGGCAGATTCGAAGAAAAATCCTCCACCGTGAAAGTAGACCAAGATGGGGATTTTGTGGTTGGTATTGAGATTCTCCTCCTCCTGGGATTGGATCTTGTTTGGGAGGTGTAGACGAGCAGAGATGGGAGGGTTATATGAGATTACAACGTCTTTGGATGATATATTTGTTGTTGGATCTTGAAGCGTGGGTGCCACAAATGGAGAGCCTTGGAGGCGTTCAATGGTGCCATCTTCGTAAACTCTGACAAGGTTTGGAATCTCCATGGTTATTATCATTATCGTCTTCGAATTGTTCTGCACCTGAAAACAGATTTTGTGGAGAAGAGAGACCCAGAGATGTTCATATAAACATAGCAATTCTACACGTTTAATTGGTGATGATCATGCTTATCATTTTCTTTTAAATCGTGTTAATTGAGTTTTTTTTTTGTGGACCTGCATTGAGATGCCCTAATTCCACCTTAGAAATCACGTTTTTGAAGCGTCACAAATAAAGTGATTCCGCGGTTGTACCACAACACGGTGGTGGCCGAGCCTGAGTGGGTGACCTAAAACCATTCCACTATACGACAAGGATACATCATTCTTCAGAGTGGAATTCTATAGCTACTATACACCTTTCACTTTGCCTGTACCTTTCTACAAAATTAATTAATATTTTTATATTCATCTTAAATTATTTTATATTCTATCTATATTTTTATTAGATGCGGATATATCATCGTTTATTGTTTTAAAAATCGATTAATTATTTTTTTTTCAATTTTAAATATTGAAAAAGAAGCTATAATAGAATAGAATAAGAAGTTACACTGTTTGAGGAAGAAGAAGAAGAGAATCAATATGAATTTACATCACTCTGATAAAACCATGGTTGTACATGTTCGTTTTGCTTCGTGGTGACATGAGCCTGAGTTATATTCGATGCTGTAGTAATATTCATTATTGTTGTTATTTATAGTAACAATATGAATTTATGATTTGGTTAATACAAATTATTTCTTTATTCTATTTTTAATAATGTTTTAAATTATAATACGAAATTTGTAATCCATTAATCTTATAAAATTAAAATTAATTAAAAACAATTATTAAAAATAGATCACTTAAACTAAAAAAATAACTGTTGATGTTCTATATATAATTAATCATTAAATATTGAGAGTATTTGATAGTACATTACTAATTTTTATGATAAATAATTTCAATGCAATATACAATAAATATTGCATTGAAATTTTTTATGATAAATAATTAGCCATCTGTACAATACACGTAATACATCCTAATCCTAATACTCACCTGTACAATGCTCCGTTAATGATTTAAACGGCGTTACAAAAAAGGACTAAATAAAACATTAATTGCGAAAATAAGGACCATTTTAAACACGGTAAAAATGAGGACCATTTTAAAATTCTGTCAAAATGAGGACCATCCACAACCAACACTACGAGAATGAGGACCAAAAAGGTATTTAAGCCTCTTTCATAACACTATTTATTATACTTTTTCTACTCATTCCGCGACTTTTATTTCCACCTACATATAACAAGGAATACCAGAAAGTAAAAATTATTTTAAATTAAATGGAATTGATAATAAAGAAAAAAGAAAAATATTTGCAACATACTTTTTATCCATTAATCTTTAAACTAAGCTTTAATTCATGTTTTTCGTTTTAAGACCACATAACTTCTTTACTTAAAAGACAATTATTCTAAATCTAACATTTTATTTTTTGCATTTTTTTCCCCTATGTGTGGATCTAATATAACTCTTCTTGCAATCTCATACTAACTAAACGTCAAAGTTTTTATAATAATTATCACAGTATTTTTTTTTCATACAATTTGCTGGATAGTTCATATTTACTAGCCTATCGTATATGACTCATGTGGTTTAATCGCCAAATAAAAAATAATATAAATAATTTCCATTTGTTATGCATACAAGTGATATTATGGTATAAAGAGCAGAAAAGAGGACACTCTGATTGGAAAGTGTTGTGATTAAATTTTGCATTCTTGAAATGTTACATGTCTACAACGATGGCTCCATCCAACGTCCTAATGACCAACCAAGAACTCCTCCCTCAGTCCACCCACGCTCTCTCATACAACACATTCTCTTCTCAAACTTTTCCGTCTAAAACTAACTCTACCCAACCAAAAAAATCCTCATTTTAGTATATACTCCAATGGAGCTGGCTTCTGCTCTGAACACCAAATTCTGCAACCTAGTAGCTTCTCTGGAAATGTTATAATCGTTTCCATAGAGCGTAGAAATTCTGCAACCTAACAGTTTATCATGATTGTAGGGCTGGTTTCAAATGGGTTGCTTCCCATGCAACCCCAAATCCCACCAACAGCGACAAGTGGCTCATCAACCATGGTTGTTTCAGCAAGATATTTGTTGGGGGCCGTCGCTGCTGTGTTAGTATTGTTCATAATATAGCCATGCGTGCTGAGGTTGAAGCTTTACCAGGTTGTGTAAAAGTTCATGGTGTTTATCTTAACCATGCTTACTTCTGGGGTTCAAAGCCGTGCGTACGCGAACCTGTTATGGGTTTGAAGAGGCCCATCCGTCCTTGATTAGGAACTTTGTTTACTCTGATGCCCATGATCAATCCAATGGCTCCTGGGGCTCCTAGCTTGGCTCATCATGGGTGTTCTAAGATGCTTGTTGCTGTTGTGGTAAGGACAGCCTGCACTTTAAGGACATAACAGTGTTGTTGTATAAGGCTATGAAGGAGAGTGGGTGGAAAGGGGAAGTGAGACTTTTTGAAAAGGACGAGCAGTCTACTTCATGTTTGATACGGAAACTGAGCATCCAAAAGACTAATATAAATTGTTGCTTATTTTCTTTGGCAGTGAAAGATCTGCGTCTGCTTGCTTGGATTTTAAGAAGGGGTTCCTTTAAGTGTGCAGATAAATAAATTTGGTAGAATTGTACACTCCCTTGCTTAAAAGCTCCTTAAACCTGAATATAAACAAATCTGTTTGTGTTTCTTCTAGTTAAAGAGTTTCCTATTAATATTCCTACTTTTAACTAAATTTCGAATGATACACGCTGATTCCACCAAGCATGCATGATGCAATGAAATGATCAACAGTTACTCCATTCTGTGTACTCCTTTCAATTAAAGGGTAATTCATTTTTGCCATAAAGTTCAGAAGAAACTATTTCAAAATAATGCGACTCCATGAATCTGCTCTCAACGGCAATAATGAAATAGACTACTTTAATGAACGCGTGTCAAGTTACTATATCCACAACTCTTGTTTGTTTGATACTGGCATACAAAGACTGAAAAGCAGAAGACATACCTATCTCATACACGTGCAGAGAATGACTTGCAGTCTACTCTAATCATGAAACAAGCATAAAAAGACTTGAGTTTGGCCGATTGGCCCATTCCAAGTGAAAGTACACCGTTGGGAGTGACTTGAGGGGATTCTTTTTCCTCGATTGTAGTACTGCCCAAGAAAAAAGCAGTTCAATCCTTTTCTTATTTGTCTTCAAAAATAACAATCAAAGCCTTTTTCCAACAAGACCTTCCATCTGCTCACGGGAAAACTCACCAGAAGTTCTGATACATCCAGACAAAAGATTTAGGTTTTACTATTTAATCTGACGACACATTCAATTTTCAGTTCACATGTTTTTATTGGTCAAACTGCATCACAATATCATATAGCAGGAAAGATGTTCAGAAGGTTTTGGATGTCCACTGATTTGAGAGGAATTTTCATTTTGGATATAGGTGTCTTTCATTCCCTACAGCATTACATACAGCCAATTTTATAAGCAGCAACTGAATTAAATTTGTCATGGCCAAACGAGTAACTGAGTATCCAAATGACGCATTTGGCACTTTAAATGACGTACTTGCATTTAGCAATTAATTAGCGTTAAAATTACTTGTATTTGCAATTAACCATCAGCACATTACAGACAAATATCCAATTGTCATATATACATGAGATACTTGAGCAACCTATACTACTCTCAGAAACACAACAATTATAATGCCAGATTAATTGAGAAAGATAACACAATCAAATCATAACCATCACAATATTGCAAGAGAAAAAAACAATGTTCGTGAAGGTCATTTGCTACATCTACGAGAATGACGTTACAACTAAAGCCTAGAAGGGACTTACACTGCATCAGAAAAGAACGTACACGACCTGATGTTAGAATTTTTTAAGCCATGCTGCACTCAATCCAGGAGACTTCCTTCGCAGGTTCAATTAACATCGACCGCATTATGTACATTGCAACTGGTTAGATGTCAAATAGAACAGTAAATTCTACGGGTGATTGTTGGAATTGGCCTTTGTAAGGGCTTTAACAAAGTAATTCTGGATCTCAGGTATTATACGCTGAATCAGATGGGAGTGTCTGCAAATGATTGGTATGAAACAAAATTCTAAAAGGTTAGAAAGACAGAAACTATAGAAATGTAAAAGTGAAATACATTCATCATATTTGTGATTTATTTATCCTACCAAAGCTTAATTATTCAATTAACTTCAAACCAAAGGTCAGTATCTATTATGTAACAAAGTTTAAGATCCCTGTCTACCATATTTGTCAAAAGCAAACAAAACTAAGAATATAGCAACTTATTATGCAGAAAAAAGAAAGAAGCAACATGTTGAACAAAAATCACAACCCGCCCTCTCTTAAAAAAGGCAGCGTGCAGCTTCCATATTTTGATAACCATATAATGGCAACCCCATTTCTCACATGAATACAAATAAAAATAACACGGAAACGCGCTTTCTAAATGAAATAGAACTTAATTAAAATGGAAAGAGTGACGAAATCAAGTCAAGAACTAATTATTTATTGGATACGGTAGCCATATAATTTTTTATTTAGTCATGTAAAAGAATTTTAAGCAGATCCAAACTTTCAAATGAACTCCTTTTAGGTTGACACAAGCTCTGCCAAAACTACATGGAAAATAAAGAGAAATAGGTATTAAAAGTAGATGCAACTGGCCTAAAACCTCCAGCTTACATTTTTTTCCTTACAGACATCTTGTACACATTGTAGAGGGATCAGATACGTACCCTGGCTTTCCACTCAATTTATCAAAGTGTTCCAAGATAAAAAGAATGCATGTGTGCCTCAACGATATAGCATTAAATGCTTCAGAAAGTTCATACATACTTGATACGCTCTCAAGTGATATATCCTGGGATCAAAACATCAAATCAGAGAAATCCACTTTCCAGTCTAATAGTAGAGCACGAGGACAAGTGTCAAGACTATGTGTATTTGTGTGAACCAAAATTCTCTTAGCTGACCTGTGCAATCGTGTACTCACAGAGTCTCTTGAGTCCTTCTAAAAGATATTGATCAGCTGCTCGGAGGAGATCTTGGGCAATATCAAGCGTGATCTCAACTGATCCAGTGTATATAAATCTGGAGAAAAGATAAAAGACAATATGACTTAAGTTGTTCACAAATTATTACAAGCTTAAACAGCACAACTTTCATAAACCATGTGAATGCAGAGTTGACCTCATCATCAGCTCAAAAACCTCCCATCTAATGTTTGGAATCTCTATGTCCCGTGCCTCCTTCTCCTGTCATACAATAATGAACTTGCATATCACAATTATTGTGCTGAGATATGAAATATATATATTTTTTTTTGCTAGTGTTGAGTGAGAGGAAAAGAAAACTAGAGATATAATTGAACCTGTGGCAATTTACACAGCAGGGCGTGCTATTATATAATAAGGTTAAGAAATGAGTTACTAAATACAAGATACCATATCTAAAATATCCAACAGCAATATTTAAAAACCAAAATAACAGATTATACATGATGTTTATCATGAAATCGTGGAGTCAATAACAGTTTTTTTTTGCTGATACTCAATAACAGTGAGAGGAAAAGGTGTGTGAGAGGAGATGTATGATACACTTAAGATCAATATATACTCACCCTATAACCTCCATCAAACATAGCACGAAATGCGTCTGAAGATGCAAGCAGACAAATTCTGTGAGCATAAAATCGTTTGCCTGCAGCAAAGTACAAAAATACCAATTTATCTACAAATGTCAACTGCAGCTACAACAACACTGCATTCTAGGTGAACTGTTCTGCAAGCAAAAAGTTCAAATAAAACAATGTGAATGGAAAACCATCTACCTTCAACCAGAAATGTAACGTCAGACAAGGTGGCATTGTTTACATACTGCTCTCCCAAATAGACCTGCAAGAAGAAAAATCTAGCATCACAGGCATTAAAACTTTTAAAAACACCAAATGGATCCAGAATTATCAGGACACAGGACAGAAAGTAAGCAGTCTATCAGTGAAAACTATCTCCGCGTTCAAAGACAGAGATGCTCTAGAAGAGTGAAAACTATATGCACAAAGGGTCATGAAGAGCATGTTGGGTTATTGGGTCAGTTCAGCCCAGTCATCCATGCCCAATAGCTTAAATAGGGAAGGACCAGCATGCAAGCAGTGTGTTTTATCAGTTACGCTTGAGGTTTACATCCCTGCTAACAGTTAAGCTTAATACAAAATGACAAACGCCCTTGCTTACTGGCTCATATCAGGTAGGATTTGAAAAATTAACTAGCCACAGTTAATAACAGCCTTATCACGCATGTTGGTGAGTACAAGCTGATGTTATAAATATAAAAAAGAAAAAAGTAAAAAGAAGCAGGAACAAATTTCCATATATCATCATGAAAAGGACAGGAAAGAAAGTTTAACCTAAAAACATATAAGTAAAACAGACATGAAATGAAAATATAGGGAAAAGGCAGTCAACCATTTAGCAATGATGCTATGAAGGATGAGAAAAAGCCAAATATTATATATGACTACCTGGGGTGTGGGAGATGGGGGTGCAGCATCTACGGGAGACAGAGTTGTGGCTTTATTGGCCAACTTGCATAAAGCCACAGCTCCATCAAGTTGTTGCTTAGGGTTATAATACGAGCCAAGAAGGCCCATAAGCAACTCCAAACCTGCAAGGGTAGATGCTTGGATTCATATAGAAGAGGAAAGGCAATAATACACAGAAAAAGATTCAAAAATTAAAAAAAATAAATAAATAAATCAAACTTAAACAAAATATTTGATTAAGAAGATGCATACCATGGTGATCGATAAATATTTTTCTCTGGTCATCTGCAGAACAAAGGTGAGCAAGAGCCAAAGCAACTCTTCTTTGAAAAGCCTTCTCTGAAACTCGCATGAGATATAACAAATGGTTCAGCACCTGCGAAGACAAAATTAATACGTTACAAATCTGAACAAGATATAGAATTCAAACTGGTAGGATAAGGCTAGATTGTTGTTATTGTTGTAGAATTAATAATTAATACAGTAGTAGCATCCCAACCATTTCCATGTTAATTTCAGTAAAATGTATCAAAGAACAAGTGAATGTGAAATAGTGCTTACTCGCCCATGAATCTTCTCTTCTAATCTTTTCAATGTCTTTGCAACACAATCCTTAGTTGCCTGCGAGAGAAACCGATTCCTTATCTATCAGAGTGTGCCTAAGAACATAAAATTTGTATGCACTTATCTAAAGCACTGAACTCCCATTGATATAGGCAACATAGGGCAAATGCAAAAAACCATGAAACGCAGAAACAGAATAGGTATCAATAAAGCAAACTTACTTGAACAATAAACTCTCCATCCTGCAGTCTCTGAATTCCACCTACCCTAATAAAATCGGCCACATTATCCTATGGGACAAAATAAAAAATATAAAAAAGGAACAGTTATTTTACTTTAACTTCAAGTAATAAGCTTTACTACAGTCAAGACAGAAGATCTTTTATTAGAACTCGTAGAGTTTATTTTACCTCATTATCTGCAAGGCCATAAAGAGCAAAAGCAGCATTATGTTGCAAAGACCCATTTTTTGAGTCAAGAAGCTTCAGTAATGGAATCAAGCCACCATTGTGTGCAATACCAGCTTGGTTATGTGTGTCCTGAAATTTAAAATTGAATATCTTCAGGTTATGGTGCTAAAAGGAAACATTGATTGAACATACTCAGAAAGAGTGCATAACACTTGCTTGTATAAAGCTCTAAGTAATGATTATTATGTTCAAAGACAAGACATTAATACAAAACTTAACACACTGAAATGCACATAATTTACGTCAACAATTTAAACTAGAAAGATTAATTGAAACTAATTCATTGCCAATAATATAATTTATAATACTTACACAGATGAAAAATCATAAAATGTGTTACCATTACCTATTAAAAACTATAAATTGGAAATGTACATTAAAATCATGCTAATCAACTTATATATGTGAACTCTTACATGGAAAGACAAGGGAAAATAAATAACCTGGGCCAATCTCCCCAATGCAAAAGCAGACATTTCTTTTAGCTGAACATCAGGGGACTGAAGCATCTCTATCAGAGGTCGGACAGCACCCCTCTGAACAATGTGAACCTACAAAGTCAAACAAAAAAGGTAAGATTAAAAACAGAGATATATGATACCCAAAGTGTTGATGAGTTAACACCCACTGAGCCACCCTATTCGGAAATAAGCTACGAAAAGAATCTCATAAGAACTTGCATATTAGGAGGTGCCAAAGTCAGTATGAGATGCATGATCAAGTATTTAAGTGTTTGGTTCCCCGCCTTAATAGCTAGCTTTTGAGGTGGGTTTCTGATGAAAACCTAAGGGAGGCTAGCCTAGGTAGGGAGGATCAAGGAAGATCTCCTAGATGAATTCTTGGAACGATTCTTTCAAGAATTCTTGGATAAAATGTGATCTTCAATTTTGAAGAAGCCATGGAAAGAAAAAGATTCAAGAATACACAAAAATCAAGGTAGTGCTAGGAATTAGAACACCTTGCACCACTCAAACTCCATGAGATTAGCGAGATTGTGATTCACCACTTGTGACCTAACCCACAAGACAAGAATCATGAATGAGATAATAAACCATAAGAGAGAAAACTCTATACTTCCTGAACTTTGATTAACCTCAATGCGCCACAGAAGACATATGTTCGCCATTTGAGATATGACACACTCAAGATAACACACAAATTTTATTCAACCAGGGTTATCAAAATGAGTACATAACCTCTTCTTATAAAGAGAATGTGGTGGGAAGGGATTAGACAAACACTTCCTTCCCTAGCCTTATGTCCAAACAAAACACAGAATATACTAATACTAAGCATAGCTAGTTTATTCACAAAAAGAAAATACACATTTATTTTATGTTCCAAGTCACATCAGTTTCGCCACACAAGAGATAAGCCAAAGAAAGAGTTGTTCGCCACTTGAGATATGACACTCAAAAAGAACACACAAATTTTATTCAACCTGAGTTATCAAAATGAGTACATAACCTCTTCTTATAAAGAGAGTGTGGTGGGAAGGGATTAGATAAACACTTCCTTTCCCTAGCCTTACGTCCAAACAAAACACAGAATATACTAATTCTAAGGATAACTAGTTTAGTCACAAAAAGAAAATACACATTTATTTTATTTTCCAAGTCACATCAGTTTCCCGAGAACATGGGCACTTATCAATTGGTATTAGAGACAGTTGCCTATATCTTGGAAAGTGCTACTTACGGAGAGTTCTAACTGGTCAGCTCTTAGGGGCACTGCTAGGATAGGAATTTGGATATTATGAGATGCCTTAGTTTGCAACAAGTAGTATGGGATGCTCAGTCCTTAATAGCTAGCTTTTGAGGGTTGGTTCCCAAATGCTTGAGTACTATTAGAATACAAACTAAAAATACATGCATAAATTGCTCACATCACCTTTTTCACCATCCAGTAAACAAACATAAAAATAGACGTGTTAGGGTTTTCCCTTTATAACTTTCTCTCCCTCTACACTCAGTTCAAATCATGGAATTCTTAGAAAAACTAAAGTTACTGTTTACCTTGCAGTCTGAATCAGTTGCTGCAAACTGTCCAAGTAACAAGGCTGCTTCCCTCTGGCTTTCAGAGCAACAGGAGCTGTTTCATCATACAGTATTAGAATAGGTTAATAGAAAGACATCTTTCTTCAGTAATATATATAATGGAAAATTATTGGAAAGAAAAAAAGGAACTTTGAGTTATAATAGCGATACAATTTAAGTACAGAGACCAAACATGGGAGAAAGGAGGAGATGAGCCTAGTAGTTTTCCATGGTGTAAATTAAGAATATACCTAAGTAATCCAATGACCGGTTGTAGGGCTCCAGCAAGAAGAACTTCTTTCTTTATGTTAGGGGAAGAGTGGACCAGATTTCCAATCACACCAACCTGTAATTCAATAAAATTCATTGCAAGTTTCCAGTAAGATAAGTGCAAAGATCAAAGTCAAAAAGATTGCAAAATTTAAGTTTAGAATTAAGCTGGCACAAGCAATACCGCTTCATAATGAATAGCAGCATCTTCTGAACGGAGCATTAGAATCAGAGTTGGAAGGGCATTGCATTCAACAATCTACATGTCATGATGTTATGTGACTTATTCGTCTCATATGTAAGTCAATTTAAATTCCCAACATTACTAAAGACCGCTAACCTGATTTTTATTTTCATCATTTTTGAAAGCCAGGGTTCGCAATGCACCAGCAGCTGCTCTTTGCACCTTTGTATCCGCAAATTCAAGTAAATGAACTAGCGGTGGAATCCCACCTTCCATCCTACACATTAACTCCAGATAATCATAAGAAAAAACCATTCCAAATTAAATTTCAATTGCATGGTAGTACTCGAAGAAGCATACCTGACACGAGTCTTAATACTGCTGTTCTCGTGAGCAAGATTAGTAATCGCGTCTGCAGCCCTACGAATTAGACTATTAATGGCACGAGATGTTAAGCCATTTTCATGTCTCTTCAAAAGATCAACGAGATGTTTCAAAGCACCACTGTCAACGATGAGCTGCTGGTGCTCCGGCTGCAGAGGCATTTCACACCACATATTAGACCATCATGCATTACCTTCAAAGCTTCCTTCTACAATACAGTATCTACTATGCCATTCATGCCGTTCAGTGAAAACGATAACATTAAAACAATTTCTGGTGTAAACAAAGTTTTAAAAAAGGAGATAACTATCACTAATAAGCTAACTCAACGTAAAACTTTATATCACAATACAATTAAAACATTCAATCATATAGACTTGAAGAAGCTATGTTGCAATAATTCCTAACTAACAGTCACCGTAGAGGAGAGGTAAAATTACCTTGACTGCGAGAAGTCCAAGCGCGAAAGCACTACCTTTCTCGACCTCGTGCTCAAACGGCATTGGCCTCTGCAACCGGTCGCTTCCAGCCAGAGGAGGCGCTTGAAGATGTTTAACCAAAGCAGGAATTGCGCCTCCTTCAACAATCACGTTCACCACTTCCTCTGCAAACAAAGACAAGCACCGAATGAAGCGCGTTGCGGACGAAACCGGCAAATAACCTAATTCCGCGAAAGAAGAAAACAAAAACGCAAGAAGCAAGATGCCGAATAGATGTACCGTTCTTGGCGAGATCGGCGAGGGCGTGCGTGGCGCGCTTGGCGGCAGCACGATCGGATTCCTTCCATGAGAAGGTGGAATCGAGGACGATAACCTGTTCGTTGACGTCGGAGAGGAGGGCGTCTCGAGCGTGGCCGGTGGGAGGGGCGGAGATCTGTCGGTCGTCTTCGAAATCCTCCTCCAACTTCCTCTTCTGACCTTTCTTCTCCGGGAAACAGTGATCTGGTCGGTTGTGAAGGTCCATGGACAAGAGAAGAAGGAGAAGAAGAAGAAGGAGGAGAAGGTCCCTCTGTCTCTCTGTCTCTAGGAGACGCAACCCAAAGTGTTGAGAAACAAGGAGCGCAAGAGAAGAAGAAGAGGCGGAAGAAGGAAAAAAAAGAGTGCTCCAAATGGAATTCAGGATTTGAACACGCGAGTGAGTGCCAGATCGGAGGGGTAATTCCGAAATTGCCTCCATTCCCTTTTGTCTTTTTCTTTTCACTGTCCATCTATGCCCACAGCCATTTATACTTATGTTTTATAAATAATAAACATCATTCTTGATTCTTGATCATAGTAATCTAACTATGTTTAGCTAGTTACTAATATTTTTATTTTATCTTAATATCCTATTTTTATTATATCTTAATTCAATTTTAAGTTCATTTGAGAATTTTAATAGAGTCTTTTAAATACTTTAAAAGTATTATATTTTTTATTAAGTTATTATGTTTAATTTTTCTGATACCAAAAATGACGTAACCGTCGAGGGCATGATGGTTATTTTCTCTTTAAATTATTATTATATGCTATTTTATTATTTTGTAAAGATTACAAATTATATAAAATAGTAGGTGACAAAATAAGTAAATGGTACAGTTAATAATATAATTAAATGACGGAATCTTAATTGAAAATATGATTTGTTTTAATATTTAATGATGACAAAAATTTAATTAGAAATTTTCAGATTTACGAGAATTTAAAATTTAATTAAGGGTGTGTTAGATATGCATTGGAATATTACTTAATGTGAGAAAATCGATTTTATTGATGGAAAAAGGTTAAAAAAAGTTATTTCTGTCATTTGTCATCTTGAATTTAATTTTAGAAAACGTCCAAATAATTTATCAACGTGATTTTAAAAATTAATTTTAGGTTATTTTTACCGTGAAACCAAGTATTAAGTTTATTCTAAAAAAACACAACTAAAACAAATATACACTCTCACCTCGTTACATGGAAAAAATTTGTGGAAATTATAAAAGTAAAAAAATCATGAAAATATTGTTTAATAATTAAGTTAAGAACAATTTTTTTTTCTAATTTTAGATTTTCACAAAATTTAAAAAACTATTTACGCTAATTATTTACTAAAGATCAAGGATATTTTAATTTTAGCTGGAGACTATTTCTTTTGAGGATAAAGACTGAGAAACTAATCAATAAAATTTTGGTTAGATTGTTAAATAAGATACATCGGTTCTTGCTGTAAACAAGTTTTCAATTTGTATACATTTAAAAAAATTAAAAAATAAGTTTCCTTTTAACAATAAAACCATATATACTATATACTATGGGCATACAATTTTAAGAAAGGAACGCAATTAAATCGAATAATAATTGTATTAGAATTTGCATAAGTTAATTTTAATTTAGGAAAAAAATTAATTTTATATTGTGTTTTTTTAAACTTCTCATGTCATAACTGAAAAGTTTAGAAATTTATGAATAGAAAATAATACATTAAAAAAGTAATTTAAAAAAAATGTAATAATGCATACCATGGTGAGTGTGGGATTAAGAGTGGGTCCATATATCTTAAGTTTGGTGGGTTCAGAGCTGAATATATGATTAAATTTGAATAGATTATGCTTTTGAGTAGCGGGTTAATAATAGTAATACGAATGTTCATATTATTATATAATTATTGTGATGAAAATTATGCATTTTTCCGTTTTTAACCGGTTTTCAAATCATAGAAGAATATGTTGGTACGAACGAAATTTGTTTTGGGTTGAAAAAGAAAATGAAAAATCATTGATTGTTCATATTGGAATTTGAATTAACAGAGTTGACTTAATATTTTTAATTTTAAAGTTAGAAAGAAAAATTGTATACTTCCAATATCAAATATATTACACCAGTACTATATTAGTAATATAAATAAGTACTGGTTCAGAGTAATTTAAACACGCGTATTTTTTCATAAGAAAAAAAAATATTTATTCTATTTTTACATTTTGACTAATTAAAATATTTCCTCTTAGTATGATATATGAATATATTTGAGTAGTCAAATTAAAACTTCAAAATAAAACATACGTGAAAATAATATTAAGCCACAAATTTGAATATTATAAAATATTAAACCAGAACCAATAGTTGAATATAAATTAAACAGTGACCAAAATTATAATCTATTTTTAAATCTATGGGCATTTATTTACGTTCAATTAAAGCGTCTGGTAAGTCAAAGGACGAACAGCAGAAAGAGACCTCAGAAAGGAAGAGATCAATGTTGTTGGGTAGAACTAATTGGGCCGACCACCAATGTGGGCCCATTCTAAAACGATTCTTATTTAAGTTGGCAATATTTTAACTCAATAACAAATATTTCGTATATTATATAATTATAATAAATAAATGTAGAAAAATAAAAAAAAATTAAATTTCATCAATGCTTTTTGATAATTTAAAAGGTAATAAATATAACTATCTTTTGCTTATGAAACAAAACTAAATTTAAAAAAAAAAATTATCAGTGTATAATGACTAGGGATTTTAAACAACAAGTAAGAAGTAGTTATACCTTTAGTTCTTATATTTTACTTTATATAATATTTGGATTCTTCTCATTTTAATTTAATTATTTATATGTTCTTTCAATTATTTAATTAAGTCTCTCAAAAATTCTACAATAATTAACGATATATATATATATATATATATATATATATATATATTAACATGATATCATATACGTATTCATCAAAAACAAGATTTTAACAAATTTTATTAGTATAATAACAAACAATACAAACACATTTGAATGACAAACAGAACAGATATAGTAAAAGGAATCAAACAAACGCAATTACTAAGTTGCAGTGTAATTATAACAGTATAAGAGAAAGAAAATCTAAGAAAAAAATGTCATAACTTGATTTCTGAGTTGCACATGGAATCAATGCTTTGGTGAGGGATGAAAAGAGAGAGATAGCAGGTGGAGTAACTGGTGGCTTTCATCTTTAAGAGATTCAAGACCTTGACTTTCCCGAATAAGGTAACTGTTGAGGTAAGATTTATAACACCCCTCGAATAATCAGTGGATAAATCCTTGAGTTCGGAGATATCTGCAAAAACAGACAAAGACGTTGTTATGTTATGATCATGACGTGCTGGAATAGTGTCCTCGTGCAGTGGAGCCTGGGCTACCAGAGTTCCTCGATGATAAAGATGTGCTGTGCTGTTCTGGTAGGTAAAGCTTCCATGGTTGGGGTTTTCAACCGTGACCACTACGCCTAATGATAAGTTTAGTTTAAAAGTTGGTAACTCTAGTTTGAAACCTTCAAGTTTAACCGATTGGAGGGTAATGTCAGGGTCTTTGGGCTTGAAGACAGTGAAGAATAATACCACCACCACTACGACTAACAAAATCACCAGAAGAATGGCACTCACACAGCAGATTTTGCACCCTTTGGAACACCTCACACAACATACCATGATGAATGTGTCACTTTGGTTACATGGGAGTGTGGTTGTAAGTGCGTTTGTTTTGGAGAAAAATTATTAAAATGGGGATGAAAACAATGACCAGAGACGGCTGTGGCCTGACAACTTTTCTAAATTATTTATGAATCCAAGGTATAAACACGTAAGTCATTAGATTTAGGGTTAGGCTTTATGAATCCGAGGTATAAACCTTGAATACGTACTTGTAAGTCTTATTCTAAAATCGATCGATAAAAAGAAAGTTTGCATTTATTTATATATTATAAATTTGTTTATATTTTATCGACATAAAATGTCTTAGGGTGAAGTATTAATGGGTTATCCGATAAATAGATTCAACAAACAACTTAGATAAACGTCAAATTACTTTTATATCATCTTAAAAACCAAATTTTAAGTGTAACTTAACTTTACAAAATCGAATTGTAAAATAAGATTTACATTTAATTATATATTTATATATTGTGAATATGTTTTATGGCAGCTCTTCGACCATAATTGTCTACAAAAATTACTTACTAATTTTAGAAGTTAATCCTACTTAAATGACAGAAAGTTAGATGAAATTGTAGAAACATGACAACAATATAATGAAACCCTTTACTCCCGTGAATGAAAGAAAAGGAGATATATGGGGTGGGTGAGTTAGAAAACGTGGAATATTAAGAACACATTTACTTCTTTTGTCACCGTATTGCTTCACCAGGCAAATCAATGACATGTGACAAGTCTTGGTAATCAAGAGAGAGACCATGTGCAACCTCTTTCCATTTCGATCATTTTTAATCTCCAATATGTGTGTGTATGCATTATTCTTTAATTTTGATTTGTTTGTTATTTCTTACTATAATTATATAATTTTGGAAAAATACTGTCTAATAACTGATTTGTTCAACATGGGTTTACAACAAACATTATTTGCCAAAAAATATCTCACAAAGCTACTGACTGAAAATATAATTTTGTCTTCATTCCAAAGTAAATACTTTTAAATTACGATATGTTGGCTAAAAAAAATTAATTAATAAAAAATTAGTCATAAAATTTCAACTGTTTTTATGTCTCATCTTAATGGACCAAACAAGGGGAATGGATTGCACCAGTTTTTGAAATGTAATACTAATTGGGCCAAACAATCCGTAATGACTAAGGTGTCAGAAAAAAAAAATGTGATACTAGTGAAAGTGACCTTTACATCAGAGATTAATGTGTTAATTTTTCTTATTGTACACAATTAAAGGATAAAATGATACCTCTAATTGTATTCTACTCTAAAATTGTTTCCAATAAAAGGTCATGTGATGTCCAAAGTGATATAAAATAATATTATTTTATTACAAAAATAACTTTAAAATTAGATAAATCCACATTACCTGACATTAATTCCAATCAATGATAAAATTAAGAAATATTGAGAGGCTCCCAATTGAATTGTACTCTAAGGTTTTTTATCCTAAAATGTGCACATGATGCAAAATAGAATAACATTATTTGGTTTATTGGATGTCAGAACAACTTAAAAAAATAGTTAATCATAATTAACTATCATTAATTCTAAATAATGGTGAGGTGAACTTTCCTAAGTATTGAAAATGTATGGAGCACAATTCTATTCCAGTGTTGTTTATCATAAGGTGTCTCTAGGATACAAAATAAAATAATATTATTTTATTATTGAGTGCTATATAAATAACTTCAAGATTATACTAATACTGATTATCATCAATCCCCATTAACAGTAATTTTTTCTTAAAAAGTATTGGAATTAAATTGAGAACAATTATACGGAGTTCAATAATATTATAGAGTTTTAGCATAAATATGCATATGATATATGATAAAATAATATTATTTTATTATCAAATCTCAGAATAATTTCAAACTGGTAGGATAAAACTGCAATACAAAACTGATTTGAAGATTTAAATATAATAAAACTTAAATTATTTGATAAACTAATTATTTTAAACTAAAAATTATAAATATTTATGAACTGTTCATCAGATGAAAACTTGTAGAGAAGCTTCCCACTTGTTTCTTCAAACAAAAATGTACATTAATCATTCCAGAAGGCTTGAAACTTCCTTTTAATTTACGCACATGCAGGACGAGACCGTGGTTCAATGTACTGTTATTTTTATTAGTTTTATATACCATGCACCAACTTGGATTTTCGGGATAGAAATATGAAACTAGAACTGTATTATTATTATTATTATGCTGGGTAATCGAAAATTATTTGAAGGTAGCTAGCTCAGGTAACGTTACAAATGGAATCTCATCTCCAATAAAACTCCAAGCCACATGGTGCCAATTTAGCTTTGCAGAGCAATTACTACCACTAGAGCCAAGTCACTGTTATGCAATAAATTATACAGACCATTACTTTTCAAATTTCCAAGGCTACAATGCCAGTCAAATAATAACTTCTTCGACTCTCCATGTTCATCTTTGTTGCCAAATTTAAATGGAACCCCCAAAATATAGTCACATGCACATTTCTAACTTCACCCCACCACAAATACTTCTAGGTAAAAGAAAAAATATTTTCTGATTATTGACCAATCCTTGTGGTTAATTAATTAATTCATCTGATGGAACATGGATTTTGAAGAATTGACAACGGAAGGAAAAGAGCTGGGAAGAAAGATTTGACTTGAATTTATTAGATTAGATTTAGATTTAGATTTCGTTACTGACCATTGTTTTGCTCTGAATCAAAGAGTTCTTGCAATGGGCTATAGCTCCTTGGATCGCGCTCTGCAACTCTTCCATAGAAGAAGTGTCTCCACAGTACATAGCAGCAGCAGCACCTCGTTGAGAAAGAACACCAGAGTGATTCGGCGATGATCTCATAGAAGAAGGACAACTGGATACGCAGCTTCTTCTCCTGGGATATCTGAGATTTCCCGAGAAAGAATGAGAAAGCGCACTCACACTCTCTTTTCTCCCTGTCTTGGTACCTTCTGAGAGTTTGGTAGATCTCTCAGTCTTGCTTAAAAGAGAAAAAACAGAAGTCATTGTTACTGCACTTGCACCCTCTGTTGCGTTTAACTGCCCAGACCTCTGCTGTTTCTGCGAGAGCTTCTCGTAGAGAGGCTTTACCTTCTTGAAATACTTCCTGATAACCTCCCTGGCGGTGACGCTGATCCGCTTCACCGAGGAGTTAGCAGAGGCAGTGTCTAGGTCACGGGTTTTGGCTTGTAGGTTGTTGTTTTCCTTGCGGAAAACAGAGGAGAATCTGGAGAAAAAAAACTTATGAGACTTCTTGATGGTGGAACATGGTTGGTTGTTGCTGTTGCTGTTACCGGTACTGTTATTATTGAGGCGCTTGAACTCGTCTTCCTCTGTTACGGAGCTAGGCCGAGAAGAGTCGCAGTCAGGGAAAAGTGCAAGGTCGCTGGTGAAAGAGGAGTGGGAGTCGTTGGAGCTGCTGCCGGTAGAGTCGCGTGCGGCAGTGGAAGCGGAGGAGGTGCTGGCGGATGAGAGGAGGAGCGTGCGGACCATGGAGATGCGCTGGGAGAGGTGGAGAGGGAGGAGTTGACCCTTGTAGAAGAGTTCATCGGCGGGGCAGAGTGCGGTGGAGGATTTGCGCGGCGAGATTGAGATTGTGAACTCGAAGTCTGAGGATGAAGAAGAGGAAAATGAGTGAGAGGGAGATGAAGGAAGTGTGTATGATTTTGATTCTTTCCCTCTCCTTCTTCCCATCTCTGTTCTCTGATTCATGTGTTTGATCTCTGGGTTTTGATTAACTCCATGGTCTCTCATGTGCCACCCAAACTCTGAGAAAGGTCACAAAGCTCCCATTTATAGGGGGAGGGTGTGTAAACTGTGATTAGTAAAACTAAGAGGTAATTAATTATGTTAATCCATCATATAAGACAAGATTGGTTGATTTTTCATGTAGATTTGACAAACAAATGCCGCTTCTTTAGCAAGGTAATAAAGGCCCGCGGACTAACTCACATGGGAGAGGTAGAGTTTGTGAAACGTTTTTAAATCCTAAGTTCGCCTTCTCATGTGTTGTGACTTTTCTCATTGTACGTGTCACGTGCTTCAGGCGATAAACCAGGATGACCAAACACATGGGGCCTTTTTTTTTTTTTTCTCTTCTTCACACTTACTACTATGCTCCCAATATTTATCACTTTTTCTAAAAAATATTTCTGCATTAATAGTTCAATTAATAAAGTTGTACATTTTCAATAATTGAACCAAAATTCTAATTTTAATAATATTTACTAAATATCTACTTCGTGATCATATTCAACTCAATATGAAAAATATAAGATACCAGACAATTATATATTAATGTATACAGTATTATAATATATAGTGTTTTGATGTAATTTTTCATTGTACTAACTAATGGAAATATAAACACCTGTTACTTCTCCAACACACGTGTCATTTTATGTGCTACAATTCTGCCACTGTGATCTCCACCGTAACCGTTCTTATTTTCTTCAACAACACAGATCTGATTGAATTTCCTCTTCTCACTGTTAGCAAGAAAGTTGAAGAAGAGAGAATTAAAGTGGTGATCATGGGTTCTGAGACTTTTATTGAAGTGATATTAGCAATCCTTATACCTCCTCTTGGTGTTTTCCTCCGTTATGGCTGTGGTGTATTCACTCTCTCTTTGTTTCTAATTCCTTCTTTATCATTAGTTGTTCCATTCTCTATGTTTCTATGTTTTTTTTTATATATATATTTTTGTTGTTTGATTGAATTGATTTATGTAATTTTTTGTTTCTGGGGACAATGCAGATTGAGTTCTGGATAGATCTGGTGCTGACGCTGCTGGGATACCTTCCTGGGATGATATATGCCATATATGTACTGGTTGCGTGATATGAATATTATTTCTGTTTTATTCATAATACATATGAGTTTGCTTTTATAATGTGTTTATTCACTTTTAACTTTCGCTTTCATTTTCTAACATGGATCAGATGAATACATTAGTAATTCGGAGCAATAGTATAATTTAATTACTTTCTAAACATTTGGGTATCATTTAAAAGTATTGTATCTAAATTCATGTTGTGAGAAGATGCATAGAATTTGGGAGATGAGAGGTTTTATTTGATAAAGCATTACCCTAATATATTCAATTGAAATAAAATATAGTTAATCCACTGAACTAAACAATTATGTTCTTCAATTTTTTTTATAATTTGGTTGAATTTATTTAAACAGTAAATTAAGTAAAATATATATATACTTTATGAATAGGTAGATTTATTGAATTCTTTTCTTGTAAATCTGCTTAAACGTATCAGGAGGATCCTAATATATTCAGTACAAAACATGTATGCAAGTTTATACAAGTGTTTTTTCGTGGTTTTGACGTAGGATTGGGAAAGTTTTAGTTTTGCCTGTAACCAGAAATATTGAGAGACACAAATAAATTTATATAAAAAAATGGAAAGTAAATATAATCATTATAAAGCATAAGATTTCTTCACCAATATGACTTACCATCTCTTATATATATAACCATAAGCAAAATTTGTTATTTATCTTTTAAAAAATAAAAATTGATTATCTTCTAAGAATTATCCACCACCAAGTATATAACTTTGGAAACACTATAGAAATGTATTTTCATGTTAATCTCCCTTGTAAAACAAATTCATTCTAAAGACATGAAATAAAAGTTAATGTTTTTAGAAATTAAAATTTTAGAATTTGTAGAAACTAAAATTAGTTTTGGGACTCATTTCTTTTTAATTGTCCCTTTCAGTTGTTTTTCTTTTTTTTTATGTACCTTTCTTGCCCACTTTTGAACGATTAAGTCAACAACTTGTATAACTATATTAATTACTCAAACTCTGACTCCCACTTATTCATTCAGATAAAATATAACTTTAATACCTCATTTTAATCATGATAATTAGAAATTAATTAACAAAGTTAAGATTAAAGATGTAATTAGAGGTAACAAAGAGTGTGAAGATGATTCTAGATTCACCTGGTTGTACACAGTGAAACATGCAGTAGACTAGTAGGGTCAGTTTTTTCGTTGCAGATCTGAAGGCCAATGATCAAATTGGTTTTGCGTGTGACTGTGTTTGCGAAAGATTTTAGCGGAAAAAACAATAAATTTTGTAGCATTGTAGTAATTAAAATTTTCCTGATCCTGCAGAACAACATAGTTGGTTTGGTTTTGTAAACGTTGGACCCATTGCAGTTTCTTGTCACTGTTGTCAGTTGATTTTAAATCGAATCTCAATCCATGGCGATGGAGGCATATGCATTCAGAGCAGGATTCGTGCCATTACTGGTGGCATGACTCTGCCTTCGATGCTTTCTTCACAAGACAACCACAGTCATTATAAAATAAAACTATTCTGGTTGTGATCCCAACAAACACCACATTAACCATACCTATAAATAATTTTTCTATAATAAATTATTATTTTTTTAATATAAAATCATAACTTAAAAAAAAATATTTGAAATTAGGGTTTTGTATTAAATGGATTTTGAAGTCTGCTAAACTCTTTTTTATGGATCCACAAAGTTTATAACTATAAGAAACAGTAGCCTTGCAATCTCTCAGATTTTTAGTACTCAGTTTTTACATAAATATTTGTTTAGGATCTACCACTCTCACAAACCATATAGCTACCTCTAACTTCTTATTTTGCATACATATATCTTTATAAAGAAATTTAATATAATGGTCTAACCCAAATATCAATATATCACTTTGTTTGAATAATTATAAAGCTTAAACCACATTCTGATAGACAAAATCAAAACATTTTCAAATATTAAATTTTATTTTTCATTGTATGTTATATTGTTTTCCAATGGTATATACATAATCTTAAGTAATTAATATTAATTTATATTTTTTAATTTTGGTATTTAATTCAAAAATTAAATATATTTTTTGTTCCTTAGTTTTTAATGAAAATTGAATTTAGTATGTGTTTGAAATTTTTATCCATTTTAGTATGTAACTTTATAAATTAGTGAATTTAGGTATTTTAACATAATTTTATTAAGTTTAATTTATGTTTAAAATGTGATGATATCATATGATTTGTTTGTACCATTTTACACAATTTTATATATTTTTGTATTTTAATATTAATTGAGAAACACGTTTAAAATATAACAAAATTTTGTTAAAATAAATAAATTTACTCATTTCTAAAAACGGAAACCAAATTAATCTAAAATTTAGAAGAAATTAAATTTTATTTTAATTTACATTTTAAAAATCATAAATAAATTTACTCATTTCCAAAAACGGAAACCAAATTAATCTAAAATTTGAAAGAAATTAAATTTTATTTTAATTTACAGTTTAAAAATCATAAACGTATTTAATCTTTTATTTTTTATTTAATTTTTTCCAAATCTCATCTTTCATTTAAAAGTGTAATTCTTATACTACTCACAAGTTGGTTAACAAAATCCATCTAAACAATTACAACTTCATTTTGTCTTCCTTTTGTCACCTCATTTTCTTTTTCATATTTTTAAATATTTTTCAACATGAAATACGATTTTATATCATAGCGTAAACGACCTAAAATATAACTTATACAATAAAATTATTTATTTATTTTATCTTTTATAATGACATAATTTATACATTTGTAGTCCATAAAATAAATACTACTTTTACTTAAATATGAGTTTAAATTAAAATAATTTATATTTTATCTTTTCGTCCTGTGAAATATATTTTAGATAAAATTCAATACCCTTTTTAAATTTCATATAAAATACTATATATTTTTCTTCCTCTGAAGTGTTTTGAAGGTAAAAGTATTTTTAATTTTAAAATTTTTTGCGTATTATCTATACCTTATGGGATTTTCTGTGTCAAAATATTTATTTTTCAATTTTATTTTGTGAATATTTTTATTAAAATAATTATTTTTATCAATTTTATTTTTTAATTTAACTATTATTTTAACTAAAAAATTACGAACAAAATAAATAAAAACTATTTACAGTAAAAATTTAAAAATGATTTATATTTAATTTTATAATAGTAATAATATATCTTTAATAATATTCGTTTTTTAGACAAAGATGTTTTTATTTTTTTAAACACGTGATTTTAATTTTTTTAATTAAATAAATTTTTGCTATACAAAATTTATACTTATATTATCATAATATTCTTTCGTTCAACTTTTATAGTTTTAATAATACTATTATATTATAAGAGGTGCTAAGTCCAAATTAATTAATTATTCTGGGCGTCAACTTATGCTTACATTTTGTCATTTTTATTATTATGGATTATAATGTTTTTTGTTAATTTAATCAGCTATATTTTTTAAAATGCTAAACATCAGGATTCCATTTTTTCTAGTTTAAGAGGCCTTATCCACAAGAAAATATTGTTTGTCTTATTATTAATTTAGAAAAATATATCGCTTATTATTTTCCTAATATTTATTTTTATTTCTGTTAAAGTAAATCCAAATCCTATTACCTATCAATGAAAGGGAAAGGGCAACTTTGTTCCCAGAGATTCTTCCTTGAATCCAATCAGGTAAAGTCATGAATATTCCTACTCCTTCAACTGTAAATTCGTTAATATTTGTTAACAAAATACTAAAATATTTGAAATAATTAAAAATTATGTTAGGATTTGATTGAAATTACCATGCAAGTTCATTAATAAACTTTTTAATCTTAAATTTTCAACAATTGTCAATAATTTTGATTCACTTGGTTTCTTTTTAACTATTCAGTTATTTTATTTTATTTTTAAAAAGAAGTAATTTTGTTTGTTTTTTAAATTAATCTTATTTTAATTTGTATTTAAATTTGAATTTGAATGAACTTTCATATTAAAACAAACATCTTTTACCAAGTTAGAATAAAAATTATAATTTTTCTTTCCAAATCTTAGTTTCAAGTCTTATAAAATTCTAATTTTTTTATTAGAATTCTACCCCTGTTTTTACTCATCCTATAATTATTCCATATATCAACTAAAAAAATATTAACATCAATATACAAAATTAATTTAAAAATAAGTAATTTTGTTGGGAACATTACGATTAATTACTTCCAATATTCCAGAAGTAAAAAAAAAAAAATAGTAATTAACTAAAAAAAACTAACATTGCATGCCTTCCTGAACTAAATTGGAAGTTAACTTGTTTTTTATTCGAGTTGCCCTTCGTCTTCATCTTCAAATTGTTAAGAGGCGCAGCGCAAGCTGTTCTTTGTTCAATCTCTCTTATGACTCTGAATCTCTGAATTTTCATTCCAATTCCAATATCCAAACGTTTATTTCGTAGTAATATTATCAGATTTGTTCTTCGGCTCATTCAGGTACATCTTCACCCATTCTCATTTATCATCTTGGATTTTTTCCATAGTTTTTTTCCCTTACATTCCACAAGATGTGAACGGTGATGATATTTCCACCGTCTAATTCCACAGTTTTTGGTCCTCTGTGCCATTTGATGCTTTCATTCAGGAATTTCATGTTCTGAGTTTTGTGATATAAGATTGGGAAGACATATTGGATGTTCAGTCTCTGAATTTTTTGTTTTCGGTCTGGACTCTAAATTGTTGAAATTTCGTTGGTGGCATTATGACATACGAATTTGATTGCAGAGGTCGCTTATTGTAGAATATAAGAAATATGAAAAGATTTGGAAAATAAAACAAGTCTTCATCAATAAACAGGTGATTATTGTGGTTTTGCAGGAATTATGTCTTTTGGAAGGAATCTGCAAGCACAAGGATATCAACATGGTGGTCATTGTCCCACCTTTGATGGAAACAACAACAATGGCAACCGGAAGCGAAGCAGGATCAACTATCATCATGGGAATTATGATATTCGTAATCACTACTGGGCAGAACATGATTTCTATGCTAATGTTCACAATTTTGATTACGGCAACTATGTTCAGCACGATGCTGTGCCTTCATCTTTGAAAAGGAGAAAACATTCAACTCCTAGTTGGGAAAACAACCAGAAACACTATCTTCCATCCACTGTCCACAGCAATATCCCTACTACCTCCGTTAACTTTCAAGAACCTCCTTCAAGATCCAATGTTGATGCCTCGATATCACCGGTATGCAAGCTTGATTGTTCTATATTTGAAGATAAAGAGCCGGTGTTTATGTCAAGGGATGAGATTGATAAATGTTCTCCATCAAGAAAAGATGGTATTGATGTACTTCACGAGACACACTTGCGCTACTCCTACTGTGCCTTCATTCAAAATCTCGGGATGTGGCTTAACTTGTAAGATTCACATTGCAGGTCGCATGCTTGGTGTTGTTTTTAAAACAATTAACATCATAAAATTACTGGATATATGTTTATGATATTGTTACCTGCGGTTAAAAATTAATAGTTTGTCTTATACCTGTGTAAATTTTGATATGTTCCTTTGCAGGCCTCAAACTACCATCGGGACAGCCATGGTTCTGTGCCACCGTTTTTTTGTTCGAAGATCTCATGCTTGCCATGACAGATTTGTTAGTCTAATTACCCTCTAGCTTTGAATACCTGCTTTATTTCATACAATATTTTTTTTTGCCAACTGTCATTAGTAGTATAAGACTTCTTTGATAGAATGAGTAATATTTTTTTTTGTCAAAAATTATACAGCAGAAGACACTATTATAAATTGAAAAAAAGGTTCAGACAGAAAATATTCTGATGGGATAATTTCCATGAAATATCTTATATGATTTATTTTATCTAAATAAATATGCACTGACATTTGTTTTTCCAAGTTGCGACTCTATGGTCAACATGTGGTTTGATTAATTTTTGATTGTGCTCTGCCACAGTTAATTTCTACTGCTGCCCTTTTTCTTGCTGGAAAGTCAGAGGATACACCATGCCCTTTGAATAGTGTCTTGCGAGCATCCAGTGAAATCTTATATAAAAAGGATTTTACTTTGCTGTGTTATCTGCTTCCTCTTGTAAGTAGACTTCAAAATATGCACATTTTGTCACTTTTTTTGGTAACATGCTGGTATGAGACAAGGAAAAAAAATTACAACCTTTATCAATTTCATGTGGATGTATAATTTACGTCTGTTACTCATGGATATGATTGCTGATCTTAAATAAAATTTTAGAGGCACAGTGTGTCATTTCAGCAGCATGTTACTTCAAGTCAGTCAACATTTTTCTTGGAGGCTTCTAAAATAATCTCCATTACCAAAGAATCTTGAGCAGGTTCTTCTTTGGAACAAGTTTAAGCTTAATTTTCACTAATGTTGACTTGATTTGTTTTTCAGGATTGGTTTGAAAAGTATCATGATCGGGTGCTTGAGGCTGAGCTGTTGCTGCTTACTACTCTAAATTTTGAACTCAATGTGCAGCATCCATATGCACCTCTTACATCTATCCTTGACAAATTAGGCCCATCAAAGACTATTTTGGTGAATCTGGCATTGAACTTGATCAGCAAAGGGTGAGTTTTCATATTTGTTGGGTCTTATACTTCCTGCAATCGCAGCAGTATGTTTGCTTGTCTACTCATTTTGTGAACCAAGTATGTACTGTTACTAATGAGTTATCTATGCCCAAGCCCACAATCAAATTCAAATGTCATTTATTTGAGCGGCAAGCATCTCAAACTTGTCCACGCATATTCCCTGTTCCCTCCTGGAAAAATACCTTTGATTTCAAGAACAGGTTCCCTGTATGATGATTACCATATTAGTCAAAAGGAGCTCATTTGAGCCTTTCCCTGTCCAATTCTTGTTCTGCCTCATCATCAGCTTGAACAAAGCCATGACATTCCCTCAATCTCTCCATCCATTTTTTTGCCAGTTGTAGTCACAGCTTTTGTGGTGTCTCTTGCACAAGAAAATACATTTCTGTACAGGAGGGTGGAAGTTCAACTTACCAAAAGACAACAGGTATTTGGAGCAATCATTGATGACACCTGAGCTGACTGATGAGGAATACAAATTCTTCTTTTGGCACTGTAATCCTTGTGACACCTTGAAATGTCAAGCCAGAGGACTTCCTAATATCCTCAATGCTGGTCAGCAAGGAAACCAGCTCAGTTGAGTGATCATTCAGCTGTACCTTATGTTCCCGTCCGTGTCAAATAATGATTATGCACTAGTACTTCCTCCTGATTGAGAATGGATTGAACAGTTGCCACATGAGTGTCTAAAGTGTCAATTCACTGAGAAGCCATACAAGTTTGCACACAATGGATTCTTCCTCACAGCTGCATCTTAATGAAAACATCAAATTATAGGATCAGATGCTGTTCAGCTGGGAGAATATATTTTATTGATGAAAAGAAAAGAGAAATTAGGGAAAATAAAGAGTTCCGTGATATGGAGAAACTTCATACATAACCCAAGTTGTAAGCCACAAATACAGATGACACGATCCTATGTGATTCCCCTTATACATCAATTCTCTTCAGAAACAAACTACTCTCCAGCACTGTATTTCCTCTCCTTTTTAAGCCTTAAGCCTAATAGACTTGCTAGATTTTGGGTGCAGATAACCCATCAAATACGTATAAACCTCCATTCCCTTCAGTCTGTTTTGGTTTGCATGTGTATGTATTGTTTCAACCTGATGTCCTCTTTAGACACCATTTTTATTGGTTTGACTTGGTTCGTATAATGTAACAGCAATTGCCCTGAAAAACATAATGCATATTTTCTTGAGGTCTAGAGAACTAGTAGCCTTGGTGTCTCTCTTCTAATTTTTTGTCAAAGGTTATGTTCAACCTCTTAATATTTTTCTTTAGAGCAACTGCTCTTTGCAATAAATCTTTCATGGGGTATTGATTCTTTTGGTATGCATATAGTGCAGGATCTTCACATTATTATCATGCTAGCCCGTATGCCATTTTTTGCTGGTGGTTTGATATGCTGCTTAATGTTCATGGAGCATTTGTTTGACATCTGAAAGTGAACTGCTGATAATCTAATGAAGTGCTATACCCTAAGCGCGAATTTGGATAACCTTTTGTTTAAGTACTTCTTAGAAAATATAATTGGAAAGAAAATTAAATTAATTCACCATAAACATTATATGTTAGAATTTGTTTATGCATGTTACTTGTAAAACTTCTCTCATGTTAGTTTCTCCAAAAATCTATTTTTATCTTCTACATAAACTAATTACAGAGAAGTTTTTTTTTTTTTCCCTTTTGTTTTCTTCTTTCAAAAATGCTTACGGATAATTTTATCCAAATAAGTTTTAAGAAACTTTTCTTTTGGCAGCCCAAGATAGCTAATACTATTCCTCTGACCCTGATTTTCTGACAAACCCTCCATGCTTTGTGGGTTATTTATTCTGATAACTTCAGCCAAATAAGTTTACCATTTTTTTTTATGAGAAAATAATATATTTTTAATGAGGTCAAATAGATTATCTTTGCACTTTAAATATAACAAGCAGAAAAAAAAAATGAAAGCCTATAATTTTTCAAAATGTTACCTTGGAGATTGTCACCCCTTTACGGGAGTAATGTTCCATGTATATACCCTTCCCAAGCCCCTACTATGGGAGTCTCATGTACTGGGTTGCCTTCTATGTTTCCTCCTCTGTCTTAGTTTTTTGTTTATTTCTTTCAACCTGCTTTATTAGATGATTAGTTGATTTTTACGAAACTCTTTTTTGAGTTTGAATATGCTGATAAAATCCTCTTGTTTTAAACTGTTTCCTTTATTATTTTGGAGGGCTCATCCTTGAGTTTGTGCAAGGTGTCTCAATTCAATCCCCTTCACTTTTCTAGCCACTTTGAATTTTTGGTTACTCACTCGGATTATTTCCTTCTCATGGGTGTTTTACGTTTGGATAATATATGTCGAAACATTTGAGATTTTCATTTTTGATTTAGACCTGACTTTTTTTTAGCACACTTTGATACCCTATTCTTGTTAATGTCGGCTTTTGGATTTTCTATCTGATCAAAACTTGTAATCTCACTGTCTGTTGACATTAAGACTAGTCATTAAGATTTCATGGTAATGCGCATTTGAAGGTGTAACTGGCCATCGTTTGCAATAGTACATGGGAAACGGTTGCCGGTTATTATAGAAATCAATAGGAATAGTAACAAAACAATAGAATCTTGTCACCCAGAACCTATAATTTCACCTTCTTTGAGCAATATGCTTTTAGTTTATAGTTATCGTGGGATCAACTTTCAATAGTTGGGCAATTGTTGTCCATGGTTTTGATTAAATCTTACTTTAGATGAACCTAGGCTGCGGCAGGAAGTATGCCCATGGTTTTGATTAAATCTTTCTTTAGATGAACCTGGGCTGCTGAAGAAAGTATTTATGTTGAAAACCTTAATTGGAGAGCTGTTAGGTTATACGTATACATATTACCTTTGGTTTCAATAAGCCTAAATTCCTAACACTATAATTAACGAAATTTGTCAGGTTGTTGTTATAACTGATTTGGTGAGTTAGATGAACTTCTGCAGGCTGTATATAGTTGCTGTAAGCATAAGCTCATCACTTCTACAAATTCAGTATAATCAATACAAAATTTCCCTTTCTCTATTTTCTCTATTCATCCCTTAATATGATTTCGAGAGTTCTTGGATCCTTAGCCATGGCTTTCGAAAACCATCCTCCTATTCCAACACTAATTTTTCATGAACTACATGTAATTTTCACAACGAGTTGTCCATTTCCCTGTAAATCTGGAAATGTATGTTGCAGCCAACTTATCGTATTTAAGTTTTATTTTTTACTTTAACTTCCATGAAGATATAAGGTTGGCTTAGTAGTAAACTTGGAAGGGAATGTGGAAAAAAGGTTGCATTCAACTCCCCCAACTAACACATGGAAGATATAAGATTGGTTTGATGGGTTTGGAAACGAGGGTAACTTTACCGGTAAAGAAAAAGAAAAAACTTTAACTTCCACAATTCACGATTCACATTTGTAGATTTGGAGTTTGTTTTGAAGATGTTGTCCCGTTCTTCTTTCATTGTTCACGCTGTTTCACATCTTGCTGATTTTAATGTACATTGAAGCTTTAGTTCTTTGAATTTGACATGCTCATTGGAGCATTGGTAGATTAGTGTTGGACTTTGTGAACCTAGTGACTTATGTTTTCAAGGAAGGTTCCATTCCAGAGTTGGATTTTATCTTTTTATATTAATTTCTATCTTGAGATTATTCAGAGGTAGACTTATTTATCCATGATTAGCTGCAGGTTTGCACTAAAATTATCATGAAGATTTTTCTAGTCTACTTTGCTTTCGGTTGGGAAAGGATAAATCAAATTCTCCTTCCATTTTTTGATGTTCTGAATTGTGTAATGTTGCTTAAACTTACAATTTGCACCTGCAATATGGACAGTGGTAGAGGATTTAGTGAGTTAATCAGTAGTGCAGAATAGGATGCATTCATCACAAGCATTCTGATTCCCATATTAGCAAGGCTGTCCGATCCAAATGTAGAGCAGAAGATGTTGCATTGGCATTAGCTTTGAAAGATTCAATTGTTTGCAACGTGCAGCACCCTGTGTATGCATTCTGATTTTAATTACATAGATTTCTGGAGTTTAAAGCCCCTACAGCATGTTTGGCCTGGAAATCTGAATAATTCTCTAAATGAGTATAAGATAATGCTATAGTTTGGTACTCTATCAGCAATTGTGCAGAGATTCTTGGAATAATATTCTTCGTGAGTTGCTGCCTTGTTGGTAAGGAAAAGTAAGTAAATTTGTGTTTTGCAGTTGGAATCAATGTTCAATTTTGTACGTCTTATCTAGCTTTTGTTTCTTATTTAAATAGTTGGCATGATCTCAGATATGGTGAAAACATGTGTGAAGTTTTACAAGAATCTTCTGTTCTTGTTGCTTGTGATAGTTTACGATTTGCATATCTCTGAATGTATGTTAAGAGATGCTTGCAGAACGCACGCGTCTAATGTGATTTTCTGAATCTGAAAAATGTTGTTTTGCAGTCTTCAGAGCTCTCTATGGCTTCAGTATAAACCCTACCATATTGCTGCTGGAGCTGCGTATCTTGCTTCAAAGTTTCTGAAAATTGATCTTACTGCTAATCACAATATCTGGCAGGAGTTTGGGGCAACACCATCCATTATACGGGGTACTCTGCAACCACTTCCCCCTTCCTTCCCTCTCTCTCCCTTTTCTCTTAAACATCGTTAATTTATACTGTTTTGATTTCTTAAGAAATTATGACAGAAATTTCCCAGATTCAACGGTAGTTATTAAATGGAATAAAGTGCTAGTGCTAGGACCACTTACGCATCTAAATGTTAACATGCATGCCAAATCATTTTGTCAAAAAATTCTGGGAGAAGTTATGATTAGGCATGCTTTTTAGTTAATACTGTTTTTAACTTTTGTGCAGATATCTCGCAGCAACTAATGGAACTGGTTTAAATTTATAAAGGAGATGGTTATAGTGGCTTCCAGGTACAGAGTAGAGTATGGTGATGTTTGGTGTTTTAAAAAATGGCTCTGAAGGAAACCATCATAGATTGTCTCTACTGTTTATGTTCAACATGAATATGTGGTGAATCCTTTGTATTCATTTAGTTGATTTGTCGATAGCCTGTGATCTCACGTCATGTATATACCAAGTTAGTGGTAAATGTCACTGCACTGTTTGCAATCATGCATACCAAAATTCTTAAATTAAACTTTTATCCTGACCAAAACTAGTGAAATTTTAGTTCATATTAACCAAAATGAATCAATTTGAAAAAATTTACAAAAATGAGATAATCATATTGCTGAAGGACAATTTCAAGAGGAAAGTCGTATTTTGAAAGCTACTATTACGTTTTACAAAACTGATAATTAACGTCTACGATTTAAGTTTTTTGTTTTTTGTTTTTAAATTTTAAGGAAGTTGTATTTTTCCTGGACGAGTTCCATTTTGCTTTTTCTTTTTTTCAATTTATTTTTTATAAATATATTTTTATTTTGAAATATTTTTAATAATTTCATTAATTAATTAAATTTTAAATATTAAAATATTTTCTACTTTTCTAAAATACTCATATATATATATTCTAATAAATGAAATTTATATCTATACTTTTAATAATCAAATTAGTTTTAAAAAGATCAAAATAAAAAATAACTTTTAATCAATTAGTCGAATTGTTAAAAAGATAATTTTAAATAAAAAAATGGCATGTAAAAATAAAAAAAAAGTCAAATTTATCAATCAAATTATTAAAAATCAATTTAAAATAAAATAACAAGTTTATACCAAAATTTTAAAAACAGAAAAAAAAAAATGAAACAAGAAAGAAGCAATAAAAGTGAAGTGTTAAAAAAAAATTGGGCATTAAGAATACAATTTCAAAAACATGAGATAAAAAAATACAAAAAATGTATGAAAATTGAAGAAAGAAGTTGTATATATTATGTTCCACTTCTATATAATTAAAGAAACTAACAAAAAATTCAAATCATTTGTTTGAAACCTGATTTTTGCGAATAGAAAAGAAATTAAAAGTTATAATTTCAAAACACAACTTCTTTCTCATCAGTTAAAATCATGTTTAGAAAGCAGAACTATTCCTTAAACATAATTTATTCATTTGTATATTTTATTTAAATATATTGATTTTAATAAAATCAAATAAAAAATTGCACCCATTTCAAAAGAAAAAAGAAGATGAAAAACTCATTCATAGTTGAACCATGAATCTGCAATTTACGGACCAGTGATTTTAATCTATTTTTAACATTTTCATTTATATCTACTATCCAATAATATATATTGATATATATTTTTAACACATTTTTTTTTTATTGTGGAGTGAAATTTATGTGTGTTTTTCTTTCTTTTGCTATTTAAAGTAATTTACATTAATTTTATCTAATAACAGAAAATGTATTAACAACTTATGTCAGAAAGGCTATCACTGTTTTTCATATTTGATGGAATGATTTTGAGAGTAATATTTTGACGTTTAACATATGTTTTTTTTGAATGAATCTACACATTTTAAAAATTTCAACATTTCTTATCTTTATAAATATTAAAATTGAGTGAATTTAGTCTTTTTAACCAAATTTTGTTAAGTTTATTTGACGTTTCAAATGTATTTCATGATAGTTTCTTAACTAATATTAAATAAAAAATATGTCAAACGATCTAAACATCTCAAATACTAATATAAAATGCGTTTGAAACGTTAAATAAACTTAACAAAAATTGTTTGAAAAGACTAGATTTACACAGTTATGAAATTAGAGGACTAAATTTAGTTAAAATTTGAAAGAGAGACTAATTCTAATTTTTATCGAAAGAGATAAAAAATTTATCGTTTGAGATTTGCTTGTCTGTCGTACGAGGAAGAAAAAAATTTCCAGGCTGTGAACCACGCACTAAAGTCCACCACCAGCAGCACGTAAAAGTTGCATCTATTTTAAATTTAATCACAGCCCAACTAATTAATTACTTACTTACTTAATTAATTAATAGAATAATAAAACCTGAATCTGTCAACAGAAGAGGACTCTACTCCTTTACTGTTTCAGAACTCCGCATCAAGCACGTGATTATGTACAGCGCCCCTCAGAATACGAAAACTACCAACCGTTCATAGCGCGTATCTGTGTTCTCAACGACGAACTCAAAGCTCCGTAACGTAGGCGTATCCGTATTGGAAAATTATTCAGTGTCTCTTTTATTTTTTTTGGTCATTACCTTTTTGTTTGCTTGCCCCTCTAACTTAAGAAATCGGGTACACCAAAATACAAAGTGAGGACAATAACGAACGAACGCAACTTTGAAAGGGAAAACGACGGAACAGCAGTGAAGAAAGAGAGTGGCCTACGACACTGCTGCTTCACACTCCATGAATTGCTGATCCGCTACCGATGCGCGACTGAATCTACCGTAACATATATCAGAGCAAAACCACGCGCGGGTTTTGGAATTGTTTTCTAGGTTTTGAGTTTCGGTTCCGATCGACCGACGATGCTGGCGAATCATTTGCAGAGCGGCATCGAAACGGCGAGGCTCGTTTGGTCGCGGATTCCTAATTCTGATGAATCGCAACTGCTCGACGACGCCGTTGGCCTCATCAAGAAGAACGACGGAGGCGGTGTTGAGAGCCTTGACTATGAAGTTATAGAGAATTTTGCTTACCGCGAGGAGCAGGTTTTACTCTTCTCTTTTAACTATTATTCTGATCGATTGATCTTCTTAATTATAATGCTTCTTCATTATGAAATGATAGTCTGCTGTGCTTTTTGATGTTTAGGCGCAGCGAGGGAAGCTGTATGTGAGCTATTTGCTTGTGGTGAAATGGTTCTTCGCCTTGCTCATTGGCATTTGTACGGTGCTTTAGTTTTTTTTTTCTGAGTAGCGAACTATTTAATTTGCAGGCAAGCATTAGCGGAAGTGTTATAAAATTGTAGCTCATTTAGGTTGTAAGCTAAGATGTGAACTCGAAGTCTGAGTTTGAACTTGTTTAAAAGCTCTACTTATAAGGACACAAATAAAGTAGTGATCATATAGGACACGGGAAAGTAGTGATCATACATGGCTCGGCGTGCATATACATATCAATTTGAAACTGTTAATTAATATATTGTCAACTAGTTTGAAACTGTTAATTAATATATTGTCAACTAAGACAAAAATGAATCTAATCTATATATATAATATTCAAAAAACGAAAAATAGTGATCATATAAGATTTGATCCTTATTTTAATTATCATAATAGAAACTTCTGTAATAAATTTACAAGTTTATGGATTTTTTAGAAAATCATTAGATTTGTGATTATTAACATTGTGTTGGAGTCATGTCAAAACTATATCAAAGACAAAAAATGTCTTTCAAATTGGACACAGTATGTTGTACAAGTGTTGATATCCGAATGTATCAGATATGGACACTGCCTCATAGCGTGTCAGAGCATCATAGCTACTTACTAGGAGCTGAAAATTTTCAGCTGTGAAAATGTCTGACGGAAGAGGTCCTAGAACTCTTTCGCAGACAATGATTTAAATTGTTTATTGTGACTAGTTTCCCTTAGCAGCTATAAGACTAAATTTTCACCACTAAGAATTTGGTGACTTTTGGTGTTGAATTTTCCAATCTTATTGAACACGCCTTTAGTCTGGTTCTCCCCTTGCATTTATCTCCATACCACCCTTGTAGCAATTTCAGAAATTTCTTTATACATACTTTCCTTTTTATTCCTTGCAGGTACAGGACTTGCTGCTGTTTTCATCAATATTGCTGTTGAAAATTTTGCTGGCTGGAAGTTTTCAGCAACATTTGATATAATTCAGAAGTCATATATTGCTGGATTCTTTGTATATGTTCTGTTCAACTTGGCTTTGGTGTATTCTTCAGTATATATTGTCACTCAATTTGCACCAGCAGCTGCTGGATCTGGTATTCCTGAAATCAAGGGTTACTTAAACGGTGAGATAAACTCTCCTGAGGTTTTAAAATTTGAGTTGGATGTTGATCCTGTAAGATTCTCCTGTACACTTATAGTGCTAATTCTCATTATTGTTCAGGAGTTGATACTCACGGTATCCTTCTTTTCAGAACTTTAGTTGGAAAGGTGTGATGGATTACCTCTTCATGTTTTTTTTTTTTGGAGGGGTTGAGGGAGTCCTTAAGGAATGTTTGTCTGTCTAATTTGTGAGTTCTAATTATGTGCCACAGATATTTGGAAGCATTGGTTCAGTGGGTGGAGGCCTTGCTTTGGGTAAAGAAGGTCCTCTTGTTCATACTGGTGCTTGTATTGCTTCTTTGCTTGGACAAGTAAGTACTGACTACTCAGATGTGCTAGTATCTATACAGTGTGTTAAATGCTGTCCATTCAGTGAATAGATGCATGAGACCTTACAAATATCTCTTTATCAATACTCTATTTTAATCTACATAGTTATGAGACTAAAATGTGATATCAATACGACCTGAAGTGTATGTTATATTCAATCATTTAAATATATTTGCTTCGTACTAAGCATTTTCCAATCAAGTCCTCCGTGCATTACCATAGCCATGGCTATTCCTTTCTCTTATAAAATAATGAACGTGTCAGGGTGGGTCAACTTCAGCAAGAAATTAGTGATTGGACTAGTCTAGTTTTAGTCCAAAAATCATCAGGCTAGCCCAATGCCAGCTTGGAAGTAGTGATCAGGCTGGCCTGATTCTAGTCCTGATTTAATGATTGGTCCATCTTATTTGTGTCTGAACTCTCTGAACACATGAAGAAGCTTAAATCTTCCTATATCGGTAACATAGTTATTAGTCTCATAAGAGATTCATGATAAGTTGTGATTCTTCAGCTTGCGATGTAAATAGTTGGTTATATCAGTTTGGAACCTGAATTGTGCAAATTGTTTAATCACATCTTGTGGAAAATCATCCTATTCTACTACAGCTGGTTATGTGTTGTCATCCAAAGGCCATCACTTTGCACTTGGTCATTGTGATCGGAGTGACAAATTTTGCAAACAAAAATGCAAATAATTTGGCCATGAGACTAGCAAATCAGGCAGTACTCTACCTAGATCTACAGATTCTGTTCCACTCAAGCTCTGCTTGCTCTTGCTAGTGGGTCGGAAAGGGAGAAGAGCCACAACTCTGAACCTAAATGACAGTTGGCTGTGTCTTTTGTATGTTCTAAGACAAACTCCTCCGAGTTTCAATTTTTTACTTTGGGCAGTTTGTCAAAAAATGAACCTTTATATAGGACTTTTTAAACTCTTGATCAAAATATAGAGAAAAAAAAGGTGAAATCTAGATTCGTATAATCAAGTTTTATTTTAAAATTGAAATAAAGATATTTTCTAACCCAGATATTTTGAATTGTCAATTTGTTTGTTATTTGACTTCATAATTTTGTGTGATTTTTATTGTGTGTTTATGCATATGCTTGCAAGCAAGAAACTGAATGAGATAACCTTTGATGTCCTTAAACAGGGTGGATCCACTAAGTATCATATAAATTCGAGGTGGTTGCAAGTGTTCAGAAGTGACCGGGATCGCCGTGATCTTGTAAACCACTTTGTTCCTTTTAGTCTACTTTTTATAAATTTTGTCCAATTAAAGCATATAACGTACTGTTTGTAAATAGTATTCCATGATTACCCACACCTTAACCAAAAACACAATGATCTCCAGTTCATATAATCTGCTCCAATCCTAAATGTGAAAGAAGAAATGCTCACTTATTATTTCATTGATATCTTTAAAGGTAACCTGTGGATGTGCTGCTGGAGTTGCTGCTGCATTTAGAGCCCCAGTTGGTGGTGTGTTGTTTGCTTTGGAAGAGGTTACATCTTGGTATGGATTTTTAATTCTTGATCAAAGATTCGGTTTACTTAGAGATATGTGCAGTAAGGACAGTATTGTCTGTTCTTATATTTGTTTATTGCTTTTATACCTAATAATTTGTTCATGTGCTGTTGTAGGTGGAGGAGTCAACTCATGTGGCGTGTCTTCTTCACTTCTGCCGTTGTGGCTGTTGTGGTTCGAGCTGCAATGGGGTGGTGTAAGAGTGGAAAATGTGGACATTTTGGGTCCGGTGGGTTTATAATATGGGATATATCAGAGTTAAGATCTAAGCTATCACCTTTTTCACTGTCAGTTGAATAGTCAGATAGTTGTTTTTTTCCTTCCTCTTTTTGACTGATTTTGTTTTCAGTGGCCAAGAGGATTATTCCTTTGCAGAGTTATTTCCAATGGCTGTTATTGGAGTTATTGGAGGTCTACTAGGTAGTAATTTTTGCCTTTATTTTGGGCTTCATCTGTACTGCGGGTTTTACTTGGATCTTGTTCGATTTTGTTAATATAGTGTCAATAATTTGTAGGAGCTTTATTCAACCAGCTTACTCTTTATATTACCACTTGGCGACGAAATCATCTTCACATGAAAGGGAACAGGGTCAAGGTATGCTGTTAATTTGATCTGATTGTTATCATCTATGGTTTTGTAAAATACAGAAAGATCAAGAGGGTAGTCAATATTCAATAATATTTTTGTTTTTCTTCCTTTGGTACGTTTTCTTTTCTCATATATTTTCTTTTCACTCATTCCCCCTTTCCTCTAAATTGCAGATTATTGAAGCATGCCTTGTATCCATTTTAACATCAGCCATTTCATTTGGCTTGCCACTTCTAAGAAAATGTACTCCTTGCCCTGAATCTGATCCTGCATCTGGTATTGAATGTCCTCGACCTCCTGGAATGTATGGGAATTATGTAAATGTAAGACCGTTGTTCTATAGTGTTTCTTTGATGTGCTTTATCTTCATATTTATTTTGTTTTTACTGAATTTTAATTATCTATATCCTTATCTTCACATTTATTTTCACTTTATTTCTCATCTATTTCTCACCCAGTTCTTTCCTTCTTACTAAACAGACATGTTTTCAGTGCTACCTAAGTGGGAGGGAATGAGAGATTAAAACACCGCTGAAGCACTTTGCTTTTGCTTCTTCCTGTGATAAATCATATCTCATGTAGTCTTTATATATATATATATATATATATATATATATATATATATATATATATATATATATATAAAAGAACAAATTTATTAGATAAAAGAAAATTAGAGTCCTTTGACAAAAAGCTAAAGAAAGCAGTTTCTCTATCTGCATGTCACTGGAGATTTCTTTGGAAAAAGGGGGCATGAAACTGTGAAAGTCATGAAGTCAAACAGAGGGCATATAGCTTGTTTCCAAAGTCTTTGCCCCTCTTCCCTTCTGCTGCTAGAACAGACATTCTTTTGAATTTAATTCCTTTCTAGCGACATTTGAGATGCCTCATTTTATTTAATTACTTTTATATATTGATTCTGTTCTATTCCGTGTGTTTTGCAGTTTTATTGTAGCAAAGACAACGAATACAATGATCTTGCAACTATTTTCTTCAATACACAGGTTTTGAATGAACTGGTTTTCTACTTTGTTTTCTTTCCTTATTACATTACATTAATTTACTACTCTTGTTTCAGGATGATGCCATAAGGAATTTGTTCAGTGCTAAAACAATAAATGAGTACAGTTCCCAAAGTTTATTAACCTTTTTGGTATTGCATTCTTGCTTACTGATTTGGATTTTGCATACATCAGACATTAGTTCTGTGATATTTTCAATGTTATAATTATAACAAACTTTGTCTTTAGGATATTCTAGTATCTTTACGTAGCCATGCATGTAAGTTTCTAGTAAGAATACAGTGGGTAGAAGTTGATAGGAACCAATAACGGAAAGTAATTAAAATATTTAGTATGTAGGTATGGTTTTTCCAAAAAGGTTTGTAAATATGCGCTTTCTTCTGATTATAATGCACCAAAAATGGATGGTTTTCCCTCCTCGTGGAGGTCCTGTCCATCAAACTTGCTACAGGAATTGCAGTTGATTTATCTTCATATTCCTATATTGGAAAAAGTTCTCACTTGGACTTGTGATGCTTTACATGTTTATATTGTAATTATTATCTCTATTATCTTGCAGGTTATGTTTTATGCCTTAGCAGTGGTCACGTTTGGTACTGCTGTGCCAGCTGGTCAATTTGTTCCTGGCATAATGATAGGATCAACATATGGGCGTCTTGTTGGCATGTTTGTTGTAAAATATTACAGAAAGCTGAACATTGAAGAGGGAACGTGAGTTTATTCATTGCTTTTGTTTGAATTCATGGTTACAAAGATATAGTTTCCTTTGTTATTATACATATGAATTGGTTTTATTGTTAGAAGACATCTATTTTATCAATTGATCAATCTTCTATCCCGTTTTCTGGGTGATAGATACATGCTCCCCTCCTCCTTGTTCTCCTTGTTTATGATGTTACAAGGAAAATGTATTCTCTCTTTGAAGAGCTGACCGACATATTGGACATTGATGCCTTGGTTGATCCTGTACTAATGAATTATCAAGTATCTTGTTTACGCTTGATATATGGGGGATAGTATTTACTCTTCATATTTGACATTTATATTTATTAGTTCTCTCCTGTCTATATATCCCTGGTTTTTCATGTTGATACATTGGATATAGTTCCAAAGGATAAATTTCCAGGAGTGGAAGGTTCAATTCTCAAATAAATTACTTTAAGGAGGAGCTTGTTTTGTTTTACAGTCCACTTCTATTGCTTTCTTTTTTTGCCTGGTCATTTTAGGGAGGGTCCATTACATTTTTTTTTTTTATTGTATTATAATTATGTATTCATTATTGGCTTATTGATAGCAATATCTCCTTATTTTTAGCTTTCCTTGTTGCAACAATTTGGACACATGATTTGATCCCAAATTATAGGATCACATAGGATCTGTCATTTTCAATTGGTCTAGTTCTCACTTGTACATATCTACATGTACATAGACATGTAAAAAAAAAAACAGTGGAAAATATTCAGATTCCATTCAACTGTAGTGTTTATTAAATCAGCAACGAGAGACACCTATTGAGTTCTTCCAAGGGTTTGCCCTTTACAAAGGATTTCCCTTTTTATAATAGATCTATTGCTCTGTTCTCAATGACACAGCATGAGACTGAACCTAACAACCCATTGAATTCTGTAACCACAATTAACCAACTCTATCTATTTTTCCCTATTTCCTTTTATTCTTCCATCGTGGGTCCTATGACACTGTCATGTTTAGTTGTATTTTAATAGAAATTTACACTTGATATTTTTCTTATCTTCAGGTATGCTTTACTGGGAGCTGCATCTTTTCTTGGAGGCTCAATGCGGATGACAGTGTCTCTATGTGTCATCATGGTTGAAATCTCAAATAACTTAAAATTTTTACCTCTTATAATGCTTGTTCTTCTTATATCAAAGGTATGCGTGTCAAAACTCCCTGCTATAGAGAAAAATCACTAGACAATGCACTAAGCTTTTCTATTACAGGCTGTTGGTGATGCTTTTAACGAAGGTATCTATGAGGAGCAGGCTCAATTGAGGGGCATTCCGTTACTGGAATCAAGGCCTAAATATGAGATGCGGAATATGACAGCAAAGGAAGCCTGTGGGAGTGGAAGGGTAAATATAATTTCAAAATTATTTAAGTGCATATTCAGTGTGTGTGATAAGGGGTGTTGCTGTATTAGTTAAGAAGTTGTATATAGATTAACAGTTGTTGTGTAATTAAATTGTGTTTTGGTGGAAGTTTTCTAGTAGTGGGAGCGGAAGGATGAATGCAAATTGCTCCTCAATTCTTGTTGGCAGTTGTCCAATTTATGTTATTTTTTTCTTTCAGTGTTTCCAGTGGTGAAATAGTTTGGAACGTAGAACACGTTAGGGTCACCCAAGTTTAAAGCCTAGTTGAACTACTGGCTGTTCTGGATGCTTTCTAATATAACCAAAGACCGAGGTTGTGTTATGTAAAGGCAGATTGGAATATTTATTTCTTCTCGATTGGCACATAAAAGAGGGAGATGGATGGGGAGAGGAGGAGGAAATTCAAAAATAAAACCCTGATTGAATATATAGGCATTAAAAATTATGAGAGTGGATACAACCTAAAATCAATGGGTGACTAGTTGAGGTGGTGATGTTGCCTTTATTGGTTAACATTTATGAAAAATGAGGCTGTCACCGGTAAACTATGTTTCACATGCGTTTACTGTAGCTATTCCTTTGGGCGCTAAATGTATGCTTAAATTTGTCTATTGAAGGTGGTCTCTTTCCCCCGTGTTGTTAAGGTTTCAGATGTGGTCTCGATTCTGCGGAGCAATAAACACAACGGTTTTCCAGTATGTATAACTCTTGTACTAATCTTGACTTGAGCATTATTCCTTACATTTTCTAAGTTGTATTTCACAATTACTATGCAAGGTGATTGATCACACAAGAAGTGGAGAACCACTTGTTATTGGGTTAGTGCTGCGTAGGTGAGAAACGAGATAAGAAACTTTATATACTCTGATATCATTTTGGTTGCAACTTGAGGTTAAAGCTTGCATCTCTTGAAAACTCAAGCTTCTTTATGCTTTTATTCTATGCAGTCATTTATTGGTAATTCTGCAGTCAAAGGTTGATTTCCAGCATAGCCCTTTACCTTCGGATTCTCGAGGTGGGGCCAGATCAATTAGGTAAGGTTTCTTGTGATTTGTCAGTTAGGCGTTTTACATCTGTATGATACCCTGTTTATGACTCCTAAACTTCCAGGCATGATTCTGGTGAATTTGCAAAGCCTGTTTCTAGTAAAGGAATATGTATTGATGATATACATCTAAGTTCAGATGACTTAGAAATGTACATTGATCTTGCTCCATTTTTGAATCCCTCACCGTATATTGTACCAGAAGATATGTCTTTGACAAAGGTGTGTCATCCAAAGTGAATTAAATAATCTTTTTTCATTTCCATTATCCATTTTGGTTGTCAGATGACCATGATGTCTGGCTGATGAAAACAGGTATACAATCTTTTCCGTCAACTTGGTCTAAGGCATTTATTTGTTGTTCCTCGACCATCTCGTGTGCTTGGTTTGATAACGAGAAAAGATTTGTTGATTGAGGTAATCTTTGTAACTGTTCAATCTTTTGGTGTATTGGACTTGAACCTGCACAAATTTATCTTTGAACTTATTGTACTCTGTAATTGGACAGGACAATAAAAATGTGAATACGTTAGAGCTTCAGTCAACTAGTGTAAGGTCTCTGATGCTTTACCTCCTATTCAGTTTATTCAAATTCTAAATTTGAATATTTTATGTCTATCATATTTGTTTATATTCTAAAAACTGTTAGTTTTTCTTTATTGTGGATTACCACGGTGCCTATGAAACTGAGTTCTATTTTGGTGGATCTTTCCAAATTTTATTCTGATATTTATATTGTCAAGGTTTGCAGGCATGTCTACTATGCTGTTTATTGTTTTGAGTGATCCCCTAGCACAAAACAGGAGTGCTATCTTGTACTCAATTTATCTGTACGAAATATATCGTTGACCATGTGTGCACAATTTGCAGAAAGTGAACGCGTTATGGACACAGCTTTCTGAGATTATCTCTTCAAAAGAAACGTGATTTTTTTTATTATTAATAACCTCTAATCAAGCTACACTTTTTTAGTAGTCTAAAATTATATTCTGCTGAGTTTTTGGATTGATTTTAATAGAAGAGCATACAAGTAATCACCAGTCTAATCAAAGAGGATTGGATTTTTTCTTATTGGATATATAGATTGTGAGCAATAAATGGTTGTCTGATTTTAGATCCATTAAGAGGATGAATGAGACTGAACCCTCTATGTATCTTTATATTTCGTGGTATTGTTTCTGCAATAAGTCTGTGCAATTGTGTTGTCTTAGGAAGATTAATTATGAATCTACCAGGATTCATATGGTTGTTCTCGTGATTTTCTCTCCACAGGATAGGGCATCAGTATAAAAGATTGACGACAAGGAATACAGATGTGGAGCGCCCTTTGCTAAACGGACTGCTCCAGAATCAGATACCTGACTAACACTGCCTGTAACTTACTCGCAGTCCTTTCCGCGTTCAATTTTCCTTGAAGATCATTCTTTATTATTTATATTATTTATTGTATTCATGTTCAAGTAGGCTAGAGAAACCAGTATTTAGGAATGGGGTTGTAAACAGCATGCCCTATAATTTTGTATATTAGACACTAGGGAACGGGAGCAAAATTTCATCATAATGATAGTTGACTTTAGTGTGGTCTTTCAAGATCCCTGTTTCTTTTTCATTTCTTCTTTTGGTTGAGCTCATTGCTTTCTTCACATTTACATCTTTTATAACGAATAACTAATTTATGTAACAAGTTTCTATTCAAGTAGTGAAAACACGGATATTCTTCTGTACGTGTGTTCTCATCACATCTTTTCCAGTAATAAAAATAGTTAGTTATCACGATAAAAAAAAGTTAAAATAAATGTATAAAATTTAGTTATTAAAGTGTATTTTTTATTGATAGTTGTAAATTAAATGTTATAAAATTAAAATCAATTAAATATTTTTTTTCAGTTATTCAATTGGTATTTAATTTTAAAAGCTTTTTTAGTTATATCATTATTTTTCACTTATATTAAAATTTATGTTAATTAATTAATATGATAGAAGTATCACAAAACACTACAAAAGGATAAACATTTGTTGGATAATATATAACCGTATGAGTTAGTACGAATTGATATTTTATAACTTGAAATTAAAATATTTATTAAACACAATAACATGATCTACTGCGTACAAAGTAATAAGATCTAAAATATGGAGATCTCACTTGACAACAAATTACTTTTCACAGTAATTTTTACTTTTTATGTTATCAGAAATATATTATTAATATTTATATAATATTCCAATGATAAACTCATTCTCATAACACATTGGAACGAAATAAGGAGAAAATTTTATCTTTATTTAATTAAACGATTACTCGGTTTATGTTATGTATTTCTATCCGATATTTGATATAAGATATTTTATTAATACTTATTAATAAAATATTTAATACATGAATTACTAATTAGTAACTTTTATGAGAATAATTTATAATTTTTATGTTAAAAATGTTTAATACTCCATATGTGTCTAATTGAAATTATATAATAATATTTATTCATTTAATATTTGTAACAAACATTTTTTTTCCGTTAATATTTATTCAAGCTAGTGTCTAAACTCAACCAATCCAAAAATCAGAAGTGAAAAGAAAATCTCTTGTCATTCGAAAACGTTTACAAGGATGGTGACAATGAAAAAGTATTGAAATATCTTGACATGTCCAAAACAAAAAATCCAACTGGCCAATAAACCATATTCTTAACAACTAATTAACAGGTATAAATCCCAATCACACATGGGTAGAAAGAGCAAGAAATGCAAGCAGAGCCATAGCCAAAGTTAAAAAAGCAACACCTCCCTTGACAACAATGAATGGGGATGCAATGTTCGGAGAGGGTGCAGGAACTTTAGCAGGTGGAACTGGAGATGCCATTGCTGATGTTGGTGTTGGTGCCGCTGCAGCAGATACCTTCACCACGTTGACATCAACCTTCTGCCCTGCTTGGCAGTGACCAGGAATGCCACATAAGAAGAAATGGTGACCATAATTTGTTATCTTTATGGTGTCATTCCCAGTCGTCATGGTTGTCAACGGAGACGATGCATTGCATGACTTGTACATAGCATGTGTCACTCGCATCACGTTGTGGAACTTGGCATTGTACTCAAAAACTGATCACACAAATTACCAGTTTTTAATTAGAACTCATGTATGTCACAATGAATACAAGTAAAGAACTGGAGTGAGGGAACTTACTGATGGTGTCGCCAACTTGGAAGTTCTTAGTAGCAGCCCATTTCTTGTAATCTATATTACCAATGATGGTCCATCCAGATGAGTCCCCAACCTTGTGCACAGCTGCGTCTGAAACTTCAAAAGCTGCCATCATCATCAGCAAGAAAACCACAGCTTTCTCTGTGAATGCCATGGCTACAACCTCTGCACAGTAATTAGGAATCACCTTTTTCCTTTTCCTGAGGTTTGAGAAATTGATCCTCTTCTCTTATGTTCTCTCTGGGATCTTTATATATATCCTTTCTCACTAGGGAGATGGAGAATGGAAAAGTTAATTTTAGTTGGTTCTTTTTTTATTATTATTATTATTTCTTTTGATGAAAAACCTCTTTTTTAATATGAACAAGGTGGCCCCATTGGGTCTTGTTGCAATCAAGTTTGGAAGGTGAAAGTGGATCTAAGACTGTTTTCATATTTTTGGCTAAATTTTATTTGGCCTTTTATTAGATTAGCTTGCTTGACAACAAATATAGGTTAGGTTTACATAGGGTAACCGGAGAGATACAACATTAATGAGACTTGAGTCTAATGGAGAGATACAACATATGAGACTTGAGTCTAACTACATAAGTCATTGTTATTGACACCATTTTCAACCCAAAACCTCAACACAATGGATTTATGGATCTTTTATCTTTATATAATCTTCTACTTTTTTATTTTTAAACTCACGCTTAGATTCAATTAACTCTTCATGGGAAGAAGGATTCAATTAACTAGGGATTATAAAGGTTGAATCATAGATATGGGTCGTGACAATGGTTATAAAAGAGGATACCTCTGTAACAAATGTAAAAGCAGAAGGACTATGTGTATTAAAATTTGATCCAAAATACTGATAATTGGGAATATACTGTGTATCCTTAGAATTTGCGACATAATAGTCTGGGTTGTGAGTGGTTATGGGTTTAAGGTTGTGAAACTTGAAAGGCAAGAATGTCGGAGAAAATGGTTTGATCTGTGCGGCTACTGCACTTCATTGCAACCATGATGAGCTTTCTGTATTTTGAACATGTTTTGTGGAATGATTGGTGAGTGTCATCATTAAATAGCAACCACTCTACATTGTTCCCATTTGGAGATCGCATTGCTTTGCGCATGAAAAAAGCAATAAGCATCTCTTTACACAACAACATCCACTACGATCATACTGTAACTATGACTATTTTATATTCACTAAGGAGAGATTACAGAACTTAAGTCTAATTCACGTAACAGATTAGCATCACTTTGAACCTAAAACATTTAGTCAATTAATTTGTGGATTTTTTTTCCTAAATGATGGTTAACTTTCTCACTTTCTCATGTACACTAACCTTTGTTAATGTTGTAGTTGGTATTGTGTTGTTTTTATCACAATGATTTAAACCAGTCGACAAAACAGACTAGCAATTCTCATATCATTGATGATTTTTTTACTATCAAGTCCAGATGCCAAGCAATAGTGCAAGATAAATATGATAATTCTCACGAACATACACTAAAAAAATGAAACTCTGTTTTTGTTAAAAATGAAGGCCATAGAATTGACTTGAGTTGTTAATGTAGACGAAAAATCATCTTTTGACAAAATATTTTTTTGATAAACTTGATAAAATTTTCATAAATAAAATTAAAATAGATTAATTTTTTATTTTTTAATTAAAACAGTATTTTTTTTATCTAAATAAATAATTTGTCAAAATTCATAAAAAAGAACTTTCTTAATCTATCATTTTCCTCAGTAGACTCTGTTGTAAGAAAATATTTCAGCACAATCACCGATCTACTCAGTTACTTGCTTTCAAATAAAATCGTGAAATGCTTTACAGAAAATACTCCACACTGTTATTGCTATAAGTAATCTTTGTAATTATTTAAAGCACCATAAAATTTCTAACTTATCATTACGTGTTTTCGTTCTGTTGCTCCTTTTGCTGTTTTTCTAACCTTTATCAGATTATTATTATTTTTTTCGAAGTAAAACGTGTAAAGGAAGAATAAACTATATATATATATATGGCTTGAAAACAGGAATAATAGTGTTTGATTTAACTGGTTAAAAAGTTGCAGGTGTTTGAGGGGGAAATAAAAATACAAAAAAGAACTTGGTTATTAGCTGTAACAAGCCCAGAGTGATTCTCTATATCCTAAAATACTGGTAATTTGAGAAGGCAAATGATTGGGTGAGTGACCGTAATCTACAACACAGAAGCTGGATCAAATCCATTAGACACATTGGCCACTTTCTCATCAGCAGTGTAATCATCATCGATGAACCTCTTCCAGAACCAGTGTTGCTTCCACACTCTCTCCGTCATCTCTTCAATAGGGACATTCTTTGTCTCGGGTACCAAGAAAAGCACGAACACAGACATGATCAAGACCCACCCAGAAAAGAACAAGAAGATGCCGAACTTGAAGTGGCAGAGCATGGAGAGGAAGGCTTGCGCAATGACGAAGGTGAAGAGCAAGTTGACGCAAACGGTGACACTCTGTCCGGCGGAACGAGTCTCCAATGGGAAAGTCTCACTGGGAATAAGCCACCCGAGAGGACCCCAAGACCATGCAAAAGAAGACACGAAAGTGCACACCAAAACCACCACCAGCACTGCAAAACCTTTCGAAAGGTCGTTGGAATCGTCCTTCACCTTTATTCCCAATATGACGGCTATCACCACCTGAGACAGAAACATCTGCACACCAGCTTCCAGCAACAGAAGACGACGTCCCAGTTTGTCGACGGAGTAGATAGAAACAACGGTGGAGAGCACGTTGACAGCACCGGTTATCACGGCGGAATAGAGGGCTGCATCGCTCCCGAATCCTACCGTGTTGAACAGCACCGGAGCATAAAACATGATTGCGTTGATGCCCGTGAATTGTTGGAATATCTGTTTCAACAGATGAATGAGTTATGTTATGTTATATGTTTCAACTAAATCTAAAACTGTTTACGTGTTTGTTCTGAGAGTTATTAATTACCTGGAGCGCAATGGAGATGACAAGCTGTGGTCTGTTTTTGCGTTTGAGGAGATTCCTGAAAGGGTGCTTCACCTCTTTAGCCACACGACTTGCCTCAACCAGCTCCAAAAACTCAGGTTCAACGTTGTCGGTGCCACGAATCTTTTTGAGCACAGCTTTTCCTTCTTCCAAACGACCACGTTCGATGAGACTGTTGGGGGTGTCCACCACCAACAAGGCTCCTACGGTCAGCAGAAGTGCTGGGATTCCGGCCAACCCCAGAGATAGCCTCCAACCCCATCCACCTTTGATTCTGTTGTTCCAGAAACATAGTCAGTGAACACAACTCCAAAACACAGAAACATAAAATTCAGAATTTACTTATTATGTCTGCAAACATTAGCAATCATTTTACGACAGAACATAATCATTCATTCACCGACATTGATTTTTCACAAAAAATCCTCCTGAATGAATGCCCGTGATGTTTTTTTTTTTTACTTTGTATGAGTGATTTCCTCAGTACTAGCTTACCATGCATTTCTAAAATAGATATGAACTGAAAAGTGTTGAAAAAACTGTGAAAAATTGGGAAGCCTAAAAGTTTGGGCCTGGAACACGTGGGCCTTTACTGACATGGGTGACAAAAATCTTGGACCCTAGTTCAACTGTTGAAGACGTCACTGTTGAAAACATGATATTTGTTTTAAATATTTTATGAGAAAGAGAAGTAGGTTCAACGCCTGAAATCCTCCGCAGTATTTTAGTCCATTTTTTTCTGAAGCATGTGGCTTTGACCAATGACTCAAAACATATGCTTGATGGCCAAACACTGAATTGACACTTGTCTCGTTAGCAAATAACTCACTCAGAGAAGCAAGCATGGGCTATAACTTTGATTACGGTGATTAAACATAAAAGTCATACAAATCATTGTCCTTATTCAACTGTTACGTCCACCAGGTTAACAATTTTGACCGGTATCACCCGTACTATTATTATTCACTACTTCATTTTGATAACTATTACTTGTGATGAAACTCGAGCACCAGTTAAGTCAACACTGGAAAAAAAAAAAATCTTGGGGACTGCTATTTTGACTTCAATACTAACTTACTCTTTCCCAACATCATCTGATTGGGCTACTTTTCCAAACCCAATGAACCACTCAATCGAAGAAACGTAAGAGCACATAAAAAGTACTTACTTGTTGGTGCCATAGTTGACAAGGTTGGCAAATAGAATGCCAATGGTGACATTCAGCTGGAACAGTATATTCAATGCTCCTCGAATTCTTGAAGGTGCGATCTCCGAAAGGAACACTGGCACGGCCTGTCATCAAATTCAAACAAGAATAATACACGGTAAGACTTTATTTTAATTCAACAATTATTATGTACATACACACACACGTAAGGAATAGAAAAAAAAAAAAAAAGGTCCAAATTTGTGACTAAAAGAGTAAAGAATGACGGAAAAATGGAACCTTTTAAATTTTTCAAAAGCAAAAAGGCCGAGGACTTTTAAATTGATTCACGCAAAGGAACCTTATTTCAAAATTGGAAGCTACAAACAATTGTACCAAGGTGACAAAACTAACAATTATAAAATATAGTAAAAAAAAAAGGGTCCTTGTCACAAGTGCCTTAAACGTCCAATGGTAAGGATATTTAAAAGTATAAAAGGTGGTGAAACTGGATTGGAAAAATTGATGGGTGGTGAACTATTAGGAGTAACAGAAAAAATTATTAAGAATTGTGAGAAAAGTCTGGCACATGACAATCCACAAGTAGTTGTGGGACATATACTCAAAGCCATTGAATTTTTATGTATATTAAATTCTTAACCTAATATAAATTCATAGGTCGGCCATGTTCTCTCTCTATATAGAATATAGATACACGCAATGCATACTAAATAAGAACTGAATATACTAATTTTTGTCTTTAGACGAAAGGGACACACAGGAATCTTGACTACGTAACGCGTAAAACATAACCACTATGTAAAAATAATATCTTCGTTTAAACTCCCCAGACAACAAAACCATATCCTAAAGTTTTTCTTGAAATGTCATTTTCATAAAACAAAAAATCTATATATATATTGTGATTATTTTCTTCCTGATACCGATTCATAAAAAACAAAAATATTTTTAATCTTCAAAAAAAAAACCGAAACAAAACATTTCATGTACATGATTTCAAAGTAGTATTTTCTACATACAGCAATCAATGACAAAGTGACACATGCATACGCAATATTTATTTTCGACTACAACCTATAACCTATAGCAACAGTAGCATAGTTAGTCAACACGGACTCATTTAACTCAAATTAGTGACTACTACGTATGAGTATACCACGTAGTTCAAATTGACGTTTTGAAACTAAATATATAACTCTTATTCTATACATATATATATAATCACTGCGCTTAAAGAAAAGATGAAAAAGGGTATACCTGATTAGCAAAGCCAACTCCACAACCAAGAAGGATCCTTCCAACAATGAGCATAGCAAGGTCTTGAGCAGCGGCATTAAGGACAACGCCACAGATGAAGAAGAACCCAGCAATGAGCATAGTTAACCTTCTTCCCAACCTACGAGTCGTGTAGGAAGCGAAGAACGTTGCAGTCAAACCAGCCAGATACAGAGACGACGTGAAAAGCTGCAATCCTTGGTTGTCGTATTTGCAGTAATTGCTCCCCAGATCTTTCTCTTCCACCGTCTTTCTATACACCGTCGGAAAAAACTTCTTCAAGAATGGCGGCATAGACGTCACTCCACCTGATTCAACCACCACAGCATTATTAATCCCACCAAAAAAAAAATAAAGAAAGAAAAAACAGAAAACGGTTGATCTAATGATGAAATCGGAACGAAGAGTCAACTCTCGACTAATATTTAAAATTTATAAGATTAGTTTAAAAAATTCAGAAAAAAAGTTACTAGAGATCGTGTTCGATTAATTTCATTACATACTTATCAAATAACGTTTTTCATCCCATTTCAATGTGGTGCGATCCATTTGAAGGAATCAGAAGTGAACACGATCCAATAGGTTTTGGTATGATTTTGTTCACGGGAGAGAAAAAGAAGAAGATTCAAAACAAGATAAAGGTAGGTAGTAGTGTCCAACGAGGTAGGCCAGATTTGGTGAAAAACAAGGAAAAAGGGTTTATAAATTGTAAAGGAAGGAAAAGGTGGGTATATATGGGGAGAAGAAGAAGGGTTACCTGAAACACCGACGTCGTAACCGAACATAAGACCACCGGTGGCAGCCATGATGCAGGAAATAATGACGATCGGAGTGATCTTTGCCTCGAATTCGACGCCGGAGGCGCCGCTGGTGAAACCTCCACCGGCCATGGTTGGCGAGTGCGCGATGAGGTAGCGAAGCAGTGATGAGAAAAGACAGAGTGAATGTAATGTTGTGTTTGTGTTATGGCGAAGGCAGCGTGTGAATGAGAGTGTTGAATGGAAGGGTGTATTTATAGGCGTTGCGAGGCCACATGATAAGAAACTATTATATCTTTATGATTTTTAAGATTTTTTAAGATTTCTTTTTTACTTTAATTTAATCTTATCTTCTATTGACGGCTAGCAAGTCAAAACCCGGATTAAATATGATATTTTTATCTCGACAAAGATAAAATTCTTTCAATATTTTAGGAAACTAAATATAACTCTTACAGATAAATGAAATTTTAAATATAAGATCTCTTCTTTTTTTTCGAATATTGTACTAAAATAATATTGAAAATCTATATAGTAGGAAAATGAGATTTTATAGAACAACTTTTAAGATCTTCATAGAATATTTTTTTCATACTTACGTGAAAATAATAACAACTCATATATATGATTTCAAGAAATATACATTTATAAAGAAAATACACAAACCAGATCTTAAAATATCTTTATTCTACATAATGCAACAAGATTCACCAAAAAGTAATACAAAATTTCAAATTAAATTTTACAAAAATGCTTTAGATAGATAATAACTTCACAGATTAATATCTCTCACAAATAATAAGATAATTATACAACGAGAATATTTTTATTTGAGTTAAAAATAATTTTCTTTTAACATTAGATGCGGTATCATTGAATCTATTGACTAGCAAAAACTTTAATCGCACATAACTGAATGTTTTTTTTCAAGATTATATATTCTATATCTAAAATTACATTACAAGTTTTTTCAACTTACTTTATATATTATTTGTTATTTATCATTTATTATCAATCGCTATGTTTGAGGATATATTTGTTAAAATAGATATAGATAAATAAATAGATTTAATTTTGTATCCCGACAAACACAAAAATAACACGTGTGAAAATGTTGTCAATGATTCGATTCAATCCATGTGGAAGGAATCTACGGTGTCCAAGTCTCACGCACAAGTACAACCTGATTTTATATATAAAAAAAACGTCGAAAAAAAAAATCCGTGGAGAATGTGTTTACAACTGTTTAATCATAAAAAACCTGCTCCACCCATTTAATTTAGGGAATATATAATAATGTTTAATAGTTACGAATTACAAAACATTATGTGTGCTTTTTGTTATATTTTATTTTACAGTATTTTTAATATTATAGGTTTTAGAATATTATATTACTACGGAGGTAATTTTTTTTCTTAAGATTATACTATTTAATTATTTTTTATATTTTACATTTTGCTAATATTGTATATATTATTGGTTTGATTTCGTTTACTTTATATATGTGCAAACATTATAATATTACTTTTCACTCACGAAATAGTTCTATAATCTCCTACTCAACACTTCTTATCTTTGAGAATTAAAATATTTAGTAAGTTATAGAAGAGAAATTTCATTGAATAAAAACTGTTTTAGAAATAGAAAAAAATATTAAGTCCGATTCTAATGATATTTTAAAAATTGACAACAGTTAGTTTGTAAATTATCTTTTATTATCATTAAATAAGTGATTAAAATATTCACTAACTTAGTTTCTAAAATTAAAAATTGAAATCTAAACTATTTTAAAATTAGATTCTAATTTAATATTTTGTTAACTAATTCTTTAAACTTATAAATTATTAACTCTATCTATAAATAATATATCTGTGCTTGTAGATATATGAAAAGATAAAGTTATAGTTAGTACATGATTGAGATTAGATTTTAGAGTGATAAACTTTCCTACCGGTCTACTAAAAATAACATATAAATCATTATCTTCTATATTTTTATCATATAAATAATGATGCTTTGTAGTTTTATCATATAAATAATTATCTTTTATAATTTAATCATATAAAAAAATATTATTTTCCACATTATTTTTTAATCTTTATGATAAATTCATTAAAATTTTAAGTGACATGTAAAATTGGTAACTTTTCTCAAAGTAACATGCTTTCCGGTAAAAGTTTTTGAGATATTATTTTATTCCCAATATTTATCTAAACATCTCTGTGGTTGTGGTTCACAATTTTTAGATCTTGAAAATGTTAAATATTTTCTATTGTATGTTAATTCTTAGACCTATTTTAGAAACACAACTTTTTTTTTAAACTTTTATTTATTATATTTATTGAATTTTCGTGGGCGTAAGTGAATGAAAAGTGGGAATTTCCATGAACTTGGTAACTCGAAGGGTCTTATCAAATTGGAATAAAAAAAAAAGTACGTGGTTTTGCGATATTGTGTTTAATTGTGTGGGAACAAGAAGAAGAAAAATACAAAACTATTTTCCCTAATGAAACTCTTAATTTGACCTACTATTCTATTCAGTCAACGGTTCAACTCATCATATGTCAAATCTGTGCCTTGCTTTTTACATGCCAAAACAGCTGCATAAAAAAATTAATATTATTTTTCCTTCTGTTTTTAGTTGTAAATGAAATTTTTTAGCCATTTTTTAATAATCATTTTCCTTTCTTTAAAATTTTGTGACAAAGTTTATTAAAATATCTTAAGTTGATGTTTATGTTGGTCGGAGATAACACCTCTATTAAAAAAAAGTTAAATTATAACATGTTCATAAATAAATAGAGTATTAAATTTGAATTCGTTTTCTAATCATGTTAATTCCATCATGCATTCACATGCATGTGCAAATTTTTTTATATTGTTTTGGCACAAGGGAATATAATTCAATTGTACCAAAAGAATTGTTAATTTGTATTTTATTTCTGTGAAAGTCTAATTCAGCGTCTCGTAAGCCGCAAATTTTGTTTGTTAGAAACCTCGATCCACTTGTTTCTTTATTACATCAGCATACCAAAATTGGATCGATTTATAATCCAATTCATTTATTTGCTTTGCATGTAATTGCAACATTGAAAATGTAAGTACTTTTTTTAGTAATAATAATTAATATATAACTGAGTGGTTAACAAATTCCAATGTTTTTTGCCACAAAAATACGCCAACTTAGATAGGAGCGCGTAGCATTTTCCTCGTATGAAAAATAAAAAAAACGTGTATCAAATTGTAAAATTAATCTCGAAACTTTGTTAAATAAAAGATTAAATGTGTTTTTGATCTTTTAAGTAAAATTTAAAATTAGTTTTTTATCAAAAATTTTAATTAATTTAGTCTTTTATCTTTAAATATGTGTGAATTTAATTTTTTTATTCAAATTTTGTTAAGTTTATTTGAAGTTTCAAACGTGTTTTATGATAATATTTGAGTTAATATTAAAGCAAAAATATTTCAAATAATTTAAACAATTCAAATACTATCATAAAATACACCTAAAACGTCATATAAACTTAACAAAATGTTGTTAAAAAAATTAAATCTACACATTTTTTAAAATAAAAAACTAAATTAATCAAAAATAAAAAAAAAACGAATTTTAAATTTTATTGATTGGAGAATCGAAACATATTTAATCCTTAAATAAAAATGAGAAAGTAAATTTGGATTAGATTTTTTATTATGCAAAATTGGTCTGTAATATTTGTGAGCGTGTTACTAAAGTTGGTGGCAGTTTTTAGAAAGAGAATAAAAAATTGTGTTTGAAATTAAAAAGAAAGGTAATTAATTGGTTAATGATGAGGAAATGAGTGGGTGAATATTAGATAGGTTAGATGATAATGGATGATGTAAGGGTGTGACGTGGCAGATTATGTGATGAAAGAGAGAGAATTGAAATTGGTTTCACATGTGATGCCATGTCTGTCACCTAAAAGGCTTAAACGTGTGACTTTGTCTCCTCTGTTTTTTCTAGAAACGCTCGTATTCTCAATTTTATTTTATTTTCTTTTAGGATAAGATTAATAATTAAGAGAAACATTTTACTTCAAAGTTATTAACATTGGAATAATTTATATGAAGATAAATTAGAAAAAAAATAATGATTAATAACGCATTACAAATTGAAGACCTCATTTAATTTATGACAATTTACATTAAAATCATTGTTCTTCTTGTTTCCTCAGAAATATTCGATAAAAGAAAAGGTCCACATAAAAAGATAAAAATTATATTGAATTTTTTAACCTCTCAAAGCTCTTTGGTGGTGGTGGCAATCATAAGTGATACTTGAAATAATAGTTTATCATGTCATCAAAATATGACAACTTTATTAATTGGTTACTTGCCAATGCAATTTTTATTTGAAGTAGTTGGATTTAGAATTAACTGTTATAGTAGCTGAACCATCACCACCGTGCTTGCAGTTGAACCATCACCACCGTGCTTTCACGCTGCCATCACCATTGAGAGTTCATCTTCACGCTCCCAAACCTCGTCGTCTGCTCCTGTTTAACGGCGGCGTCTTCCTTCTCCACCAAAACGGCATCCACAATGTCGTGGTAGTCGCCGCCGCCCGCGGCGACGAAGGCGATGAGAGCGGCCTGGACGGGGCCGAGGCTGGGATTAAAGGCGACAAATTCCAAGTAAGAGCCTTTGTAAATATTGTCGTGGCGGTCGAGGTGGGCGCCGGAGGGGGAGGCGGTGTAGGGTGCATAGGATTTGTTGGCGGCTTCGAGAGTCGCATTCTTGAGCTTGTGGTTGTGGAGGTGGTCGTTGTAGAAGGCGGCGGCGTCGTCGACGGTGTGGTTTAGGAGAAGAGTTAAGGCGTTATGGTGGGTTTCCAAGAGAAGGGGAGTGGAAGACGAGAGGAGGTCGTGGGGGCCAAATTGGTGAGGGAGGAAGTGAGAGAGAGGGGGTGAATTGCGACGCTGATGAAATGTGTAAAATTAGGGTTTCTAGGCAGGGTTATAGGCTTCGGTTCTATTTCAACCGAGGCCTAAAACTGCCCGATATTGCCTCGATCGAAAAGCAACCGAGGCCAAATGTGTTCTCGCTGGCGCCAATTTTAAAATTTTCATTTCTGGGCTGCCTAATAGGCTTCGGTTCTTAAGGAACCGAGGCCTAAAGCCGCTTACGGCACCGGTTGTTTGTAGAACCGAAACAATATAGGTAGCTGAAATTGCAAAATTGTCACCGCCTCCTTATAGGCTTCGGTTCCGCCATAACCGAGGCCTATAAGACGAGGTAAATTATCAAATCTGCACTAGTGTGTGTTCGACTAACAATCATAGATTCCTCTTTTTCTACTACTGTGATTCTTAATATTCAAAGATTCCTCTTTTTCTACTAGTGTAATTCTTAATATTCAAAAGTACATTGATATTTTGACTTCATACTTTTATTTTACTATCATTTGACACTACTCTTCATCACTATTTACTTTTTCTTTCTTTCAGAAATATGAAAGTTAACTTTATTTTACTCTTATAAAAATTGTCAAATGTAAAACAACATTTTTTCTTGTCAAAACTTATAGTGCAAGCCGCTCATGAGCAGTTAACAATATAGTATTACAAAATAAATTTTGGATTTATATTTAAAATATATCTTTTTTATTTCTTTTTACTTGGACAGAATGCAGACTAATATTAAGTATCGGGGTTTAAGATTTAGAATATATAATTTTATATTTTCTTTACTTTTTTATATTATTAATAAAAGTTGTGAATCACACTGGTATATTGACAAATATGTGTGTCATGATTTCGAAAATGTTACAAATAAACTCCAAAAAATTTATCTGTCGAAGAGTGTTAAAATGTGGGAGGGAGATATTAACTTTATAGGTTTTTTTATTAAGTTTTCAAGGTGGTGTCTTTTATTGCAAACTTTTTAAGTAGTTTAGTTATTTTAAAATATTTTACCCGTAAAAAAGATTGAAGAGTTCCTCTTACCATTTTAATTTGTCATTGAAAGTTAAAAATAAAAAAACTGTTCACATTTTTCTTTTGATTTATAATTTACTACTTAAAATTATTTTAATTATTCTGAATTACTTGAAAAACATAACTATTGCTATGTAATGACAATGTCGTGATTCATGGATAAGGTCTGTTAAGAAAATTCAAACAATAAACTAATATGGCATTTTACGCCAATTTAACATAATTCTTCTACACATAATCTTTTTACCACTAAAAAAAGTTAACTACAAAATTTTTGTAATCATTTTACTGAATGAATAATGTTTTTATTTGAACACCATGTATATTTTATCATATTATTTTCAGATACATGTAAAACATAAGAGAAATAACATATTATTATCTAATTTATTATCTAATATATATCAAATATTTGTCAGATATAGTCTAAATATAAATCAAAATTTTACATTAAATAGATTAGACAGAATTAAACATTATATAAAAATAAAAATTCATATTATCATTACTTTAAAATTTTGAAATTAAAATAATGACAAAAACTCTTTATATATATATATATATATAAGACTAATATCATATAATTATATAAAATCACAATAAAAAAGTCTAATTCATCGGTAAAAATTTAACGTAATTAAATTTTATCTTACATTTTCTTCACTTATACTATCATGTACCTACCAACTGTCATTTCCTCTCTATGTACCTTTCTTTTCTATTAAAATGTTTTTTTAAGGAAATTCATACTCCACTGATTAACCAATATCATTATTACGAGTACCACATTATAACTGCATTGTCTCCTTTGCATCATCATCATTGCACTACTATCCTTGTCACTCACATAATCATCATTAAATTTAATTTCACATCTATTATTTAATTTTAAACTGGTAGTTTTTTTTTCTTCTTGTAAGACTTTAATCCAATTCTTATTTTAATATATATATATATATATATATATATATATATATATATATTTAAAACATAAAAAGTGCATACGTTAGATTAGGGCTTTAAAATAAGATGCTGCAACCACAGGGGAATCAGATAAAGTCCTGGCCACTGGGAAGGTTGCTATTTTTGACTAATTTATTAATTTAAAGCCTCTAAAATCAATTTCAACCTTTTTAGCTTTATCAGCAAAAAATGACGTGGAAACCACTAAATTTTAATTTTTTTTTCCAAAGCTTAAAGTGGTTATGTTTATGAAGAAGCATTGTGTGAGTTGGAGTCCTCAAAATTGACTAGTAGAAATTCCTTGTCCAAAACAGTGGTACCAATATTTGAAATTATGAAATATTAGGTCGATTAGGATAAGGACAAAGAAAAATAAAGAAGATAGTGTTGATGAAAATTTTCCAAAAATTCATTTGGTGTTCACGAGAAGAATGAAAAAGAAGAAAAAAGTTGGGCACGGATAAATAATCCAGTGGTGGAAAAGTATAAGCAACTTTTTTTCTGATACATTAATGCAGTGATGAGTTTTTACTCTCATCTTATAATTCATCCACACATTCATTCTTCATATGCATATCACAAAACCCTCTCACACTTGGATAAGTTCAATTTCACGTGATCATTGTGGAAATTGAATTATGATATACCACTTGTTAATGGGAATCAATTAAATCATTATCTTATCTTTTCTTCCTCTCATGCAAACCACATGTCTCCTCAAAATTACAAAAAATAAAACTTTATTTCATGGCTAAAATATAATTTAATTTAAATATATCATATATCTAACTAAGTATGAGAAATTAAGTCGTACATTATATAAGGATGAAGACTTATAAATTTATTGTTTTAATGATTTGGATCGAGTTCATATCTCATTTATATTGTATCTCTATATTGATCATCTCTCTCGAAGAATCAACAAAAATATCACCATTCTAAGATTTTTTTTACTCTCGTTCAATTACACATGATCACAGTAACAAGTTATTATCTATAACTATTTATAAAGAGGGTTCCCTCTTTTGTATCCACATTTCATAATTCCAACTTTACCTTTTATGATGTAATTATTTGTTAAATTTTTAAAAATTAACTGTTACTTTTACAAGTTTTTATGAAACTATTTATTTATCTCTTTACTTTTTCTTTCTCTCCTATTCATCACCATTTATTTTCTAATATTTTCTCCGTATATTTAACTTTATTTTTGATAAATATAATTTTATTTTGTTTATTAACTTAATAACATTACAATATTATGAACTATTAATATAATATCATGTATATTCAACAAATGCATATACATAGGCGCTATCGCGCCTATGTTTATGCTAGTCTTTTATAATAGTTATTTTAAAAATTAAGCTCAAAATTTCCAACTAATTAGTCACACTTTATAAAAATTTAAATTCCAAAACTATATTTTGTATTAATACATCACAAAAGAAAAACATCTTTAATTTATCTACACAATACTTATGGATTTTATGTGATCTCTGAATAATTATTGATTATTCCTCGATTTTGATTATTATATATGAATTTTTGTGGTAGGTAAATGCTATTTATTTTATAGTGTATGCAAACCTTGAAAGTAAACGGCAACATTCAAAAACTAATAATTGAAACTGAAATTATTTGCAAAACGCAAAATTCTCTACGTATAGGAGGCACACACCAACACAATTATTATTTGACACACTTCAAAAATTCAACTCTCAACTTATCACTATTTATTTTCTTCACATAAATCAAGTATATATACACCATCAACCTCACTCCAAAAACTTCCATTTTATAAATGTATTTTCTCACAATTTAATTCTTAACAATTTTAATCATTCAATCCATCAAATCGACTATAACCTAAAATGCAAGTCATTATAAAAAGTTGCTTCTATTTTATCCACTATGATTTCAAAGAGATTGTGAATCAAGAACATTGAGAAAAATCCTAGATCACCCAAACAATGAAAATCCTATTCATAGAAAGCTACAAAGAAACTCAAAATTATATGAGTTAATTTAGAAGGTTATATTTAGAAACTCACCCATTTTTCTCTCCATAAATTTGGGTCTATCACTATAAAAGAATTCAAAAGCAAGACCTAATACCTACATTAATTTCACCCACTAGGATGACTATACTCTTTCGATTGACTTAAACCCAACTCTCATTTAATAAAATTCCAAAAGAGCTTACATAATGTAACATCCACTCTATAGCATGTAGATTATCTTGCTTTTGTATAAAATACACAATTAATTTATATATTGTCTTAAATTAAATAATTTTAGTTTATATAAGTTGTGGTAACTTGTGATGTAAAGAGATTCAAACCATTATATATCCATAACTTTTTCATCTTTTTACATAAAAGATAAAATTTTAATAAGTAAAATTGTTATATTAATACTTTAATATTAAAATGTGATATTAAACAATTTATTTTAAAATTAATAGTTCCAATAAAATTAAAAAAACTATAGCTCTATACTTTATAAAAATTGAGATCAATCGTTTGTTTTTCATAGGGGGGTGATTTAGTCATAATTCCAGTTAAATATTATTTTAAGTTAATTACATTTCAATATTCATAGATGTCATTTGAAGTGATAATTTAAATTTAACAACTCATAATATTAAACAAAGTGGTCATTTGAATTTTACATAAAGTAAAAATAATTTTTTCAAAAGATTAATATCAGAAACAACTAATAAGTCATTAAAAATGTATTTAATACAAGTCTTCTAAATTTAGACGAAACCATAGTCAATAAAATGATCACATCTCTTTTAACGTCACATATATTTTTCTAATAGTGACAAATATAATTTATTAAGAATAAATAATTAATGTTGCATGAATGATTAAGATGCTATGTATTCATTAAGAAAATTATTGGTAGATGAAGTGATCGTTGACCAAAAGTTAAACAACTCTTGTACCGTGATTTTCATCCATTTTTACAATTATTTATTTTTCTTTTCAAGCAAAGTTTAAAATTTAACCAAACATTCTACATGTAGTTAAAATGGTTCTTTTCATACAGGAAAATTCCTTTTATGATATTAAAATGGTTCTCATTGAATTGAATAACATGTAATTATTAACTCTTAAACCACTGAATATTAAATCATTAATTCTACTAAACTAACTACATCATGTTGAAGAAGAATACAAACTTTGGCACGTAAATGCTATAAACATGCAGTAAACAAAAATCCAACAAATAAATTATTATTGTTTGTCGACTATGTACATAAAAGTTGCCACGTACTCTAATTAAACATAATCAAATGTCAAATGTTGAAGATCAACATATTACACCAAAAAGACGTTTGATTTATATATTCCTTTTGATTTCAACGAGTATGCAAACTCCAATCTGTCTTAAGATACCAATTAAAAAAAAAAGTTTTAAATTGTATAGTACAAAATAAAAAATAAATTTTAAATTATACAATAAAAAATAAAAAACATATTCAAAATTATATAAGTTACGTTTGTGATTTTACAATCCATAATAAAAAAATATTTTTTCATTTTTTGTACTCTTCCTCTCCTTCACTGTTCCTAACTCATTCTCCCTTTTCTTTCCTTCTAAAAGCTATTATAGTTCAGGCAATTATGCTATTACCATGATAAAATCTAAGTCTTTACTGTGTAATGGAATCCTCCTAATTCTTGTAGAGAATTTTGTCATCTTTGGTGTGTAGGATAAAGCCATGGAGGATGTGTTTGGAGGACATGGATATGGGTATGGTGCAGAGGGGTGCGCATGAAAGACGAAGGAGGTGATGAGAAGAAGATAAGGGCAAAACAGTCTTTTTACATGGCCTATGGAGGTGCAAGAAGATACTATGGAGGTGTATGAAGAAGGGCCTGGGGTAGGATGTGTTAATAAATTCAACTAAGTGGATTGGACATTTATTTATTTATTTATTTAAAATAATATATTTATCCTTTTTCTTTCTTTACAAAACAGTTTTATTTCTTTTAACTAATAAAATAACATGTTTCTTTATAAAAAAACTGCTTGAAATGTTAACTAACAAAAATATGCTATAAAAACTGCATTTAAAATGGAAATAGAGAAAATAATGTTTTAGGAATTAATTCTCCAAATACTATTTTAAATTTTGGAACATGAAAATGAAAAAAAAAAATATCATAAAAAAGAACTTTTTCAAAGTGGAAAGAGAGTTTTCCTAAAAATTCTCTCTAGTACTAGTACTATTTTAATAATGTATTATATTTCCTAAAAGTGATATCTTTGCACATTCTAGAGTATGTTTTCAATAATATATTATATTTTCTCAGCGTGTTCTAGGAATTATTTTCCAAATATAAAGAAAGTGTTATGAAAAATACTCCTTAAAATAATCCTATATCTCTGTTCACTTTTTAATAAGTAATTTCTATAACATTGTTAACATTTCATAAAGTAAATTTTCGATAATGTTTTAATTTCCTTTGTTTATTTGTATCTTTCAAATAGTGTTACTCTTGTTTTTTCCTTTAAAAAAAAAAAAAAAAAAAAAAAAAACGGGTGTGTTTATGGTAT
>Ga0209589_1000232_pt1 | contig 67911 bp, 36 predicted proteins | sample CowpeawhiteBW_FD_187525 | JGI IMG/M metagenome (GOLD analysis project Ga0209589, IMG submission 187525) | Root nodule microbial communities of legume samples collected from California USA - Cow pea white BW (SPAdes) (version 2) | ecosystem: Host-associated > Plants > Roots > Nodule | place: USA... | reverse complement strand
TATATATATATTTACTATCTGTACTTACATGCGAATTCGAAATTCGTACCAAAAGTTCATATAAAATTTGTCCCTGTAGTTTAAATGTATGGAATTCGTCCTCCAAAACAGGTGACGCTTGAAGAATTGTAACTTTGGAAAAAGAGAATAGAAATGAGTTTCTTTTATTATTTAGAATCTTCATATATGTGTGGATAACACATACATTTGTTTCTATTTTATTCTATAGATACAATTGAAAATTTTGATTACTGCTCGAGTCAGATGATGAAAAATTATCATATCCGGTTCTTTTGGAGGATGGATCATGCTTATTGGAATGACATGTCAGAACACGTGCTAGACACATTTCATTTTTTTTCATTTTCTTTATATATATATATATATATATATATATATATATATTTATTTTTTTTTTTTTTTTTTTTTTATATATATATATATATATATATATATATATATATTTATTTATTTTTTTCTTTTAGTTTTGGAGGACGTATTTCATGCATTGTAGTAAACATTCGCTTAAGTCTGAATCTCGCATAAATCCGCATTTGAAAGGGAAAAGTTTTTGGATAATTTAGTGACTTTATTTTTATAAAAAAAAATAACATGTACAGTCATTTAACAACTATTTTCGATTCATTCACTCGATTGACCATTTTGTAAAATGCGACAAAAGTTAAAGAACTCTCAAAACTTGATTTAACGAATGATGAATAAGGAGAATATTTCAACTCACTCACATTGACATCAAGGTTGATAACACTTTCTAATGATTTGAAGATAACATCGCATTGGTCAACTTCAACTTCGTGCAAACCAATTACATATATTTTATATTCTGTTAGATTTTATTATATATAGAGAGAATATGAATAAAATAAAATAAAATAAAATAACAAGTTTGTCGTGTAATGTAACGTCCCATTTAATTATTAAGCGAAATTAAAAGAAATGTCACACAAAGATAGTACTATAGCGTAGTCCTGGGGTCCTTAACACAGCCCCTACAAACTGGGCACACAAAAATGCCGACGGGAAACCAGATAAAAGTCTAACAAGTGAGAGTAGAGTAGTAAAGCATAAAGCAATACATGGGCCATAGCCCTAAAGAAAACCCATGAAGAAATAAAGTCCAGCCCAGATGGCTAAGCAACGGAATCATCATTTCCTTGTTGACCGCGAGAACCTCGCCCATCTGCTCCCATCAATTAAATTGATGATCATCACAAGAAAGAAGAGCCACATACAAGACAACCATACAACAAACAGGGTAAGCTAGAGTAAAGCATTTTATCAAGTAGATACATATCATCACACAATCCAAGCATTTCATATATCATCCAAACATGTTCTGACTTCTCAAACAATACACTAGACCCTGACTCGACTCATCCAGATACATATAGTCTGGTCGGATTTAGCGGATGCTTGCACTTATGGTGGATACCTCTGCTCACCCCCGAGCTATGTGTTACAAGTGTTACAATGAATCCATTTCCCTCACCACAAGGTTAGCCCTTAATGAATTTCGGGCCTCCTGCTACTCTCACCACAGGAGACAGTCCGCTCTAAGTGAGACTAATTGACTCCTTAGAGTGTTAGGATGCAACCTTACCTTGAATCCTTACTAGACCATACAGATGGGGCACCACCATGAACACCCACTAACAGGGGTCATGGAATTACGTCCCGACCACTGAAGCGCAACCCCGAAGGTCTCACCTAGAGACTCCAAGAAATTACACACTAACACAGACTAAAATATCATACATCAACATTAAGAGAACATTAATCATCCTTACAATTTCATACCAACCTCTGAAAATGAATCCCCATTCGTATCACATGTTGAATCCATACCACTGATCATTACTACCCCACGAGTGTAGGGCCACATCTCATATCAATATCATGCTTCTCTAATTCCAACACACTCATTAATTTCACATGCCAAGATCCCTCAATCACATGTATCCAATTTATATTACAGGTCATACCATGCCTTTCATTTCACAGACTTCATACCTCATACAAAACACATCATAACCAACAATCCAATTACCAATTTAAGAGAGTCATCCAACCTATAGCGTATCTCGCTCAAGCCAAGAGCCCTCGCCCAGGCGAGAGGGGTACTCTCGCTTAGGCGATAGACCCTCGCTTAGGCGAGATCGCGAATAGTGCTGGGAGTTTTCGCAGCCTCGCTTAGGCGAGTCCTGGCTCGCCTGAGCGAGATAACTTCTTGCCCAACAGCGAGGTCCCTCGCCTAGGCTAAACCACAGTAGCGTTCCAAAGCCTTCGCTCCCTCTCGCTAAGGCGAGTGGCTCTCGCTTGAACGAGACTGGGCCTCGCTCAAAACCAGAGTTCTCCACCTGGGCGAGGGTTCGCGAAACCCTTGGTTTGCTCCTGCAAGTCTCGCTTAGGCGAGTTACTCCCGCCTAGGTGAGATTAACAGATCTCGCCACTGTCTCTCCTGCAACAATCACATACTCACATCCAAGCAACAATCCAAGATCGTTCACACATTCATCATAAACATACAGTTTACACAACACCCAACAAACTCTAAATCAGCTAGAAAATCGTTCAAGACCCAAAAACTCTAACTTCTCTGTACCGGGAAAAGCTTAGCAAAGACCCCGACGACACGACCACGAGCACAGCAGCTCAAAGGATGAACTATAGGAATGAAGCAACGAATCCTCCTGGCTCAACGTAACAGCGGAAGCAAAAACCCTAGCAGAGGGGTTGACGGCTATAGCTCAAGGTTCACTGAAAAGAGTGGTAGTGTGAGTTAGGGCAACTAGGAGTGGTTTTATCTGCTGGGCCAGCCCTTAGGCCCACTTACAAGGGCAACCCTTTAATTTAGGGCAGGAAAAAGAAATAAACTTAACGGGCCTTACATGTAACATATCTCTTATACTTATCATATATATCTTATCTCTCATATTTTCACAATCCCTACAAATTCTCAACATCCATAATATTCCATACTGTAATTATATGACCCATAATAATTCATATTGTAATATGATTCTTAAAATTTCATAATTTCACATCCTAATTAAGTTCGCATCAAACTTTCAAGATCAAAATTCAGACTTGAGCGAATGTTTACTATACTAAAGTATAGGGACAAATTTTATATGAACTTTGAGGGAGAGAAATGAATTCCAATGTCACATAAATACAGGAACTAAAAACATTCTTAGGAGAAATAGTCGTTTGAACTAATTAATTGATTATTATGTTATATAAGTGTTAAATAATAACACTTATAAAAATTAATATTGAAATAAAAATAATTTATTAATATTAAAATTTTAACATTTTTCTAAAATTAATATAAGTTAGTTAAATTAAATATTAATTGAAATGTTAAGTGTTTTCTAAATTTTAAAAACATAAAACTTTTTATAAATTACACATGTCAGTCACGCAGATGCCATCTGTTCAGACATGTTAGTTAAGCCAACATGCCCATTAGACATTTCACCTAAAAATTAACGTTGTCTGTTCTGAATGACGAATTTCATGCATTACAAAAGTATAGGAATCAATTTCGTACGAACTTTGAGGGAAGGATAAATTCCAATTTCACATGTAAGTACAGGGACTAAAAGCATACTTAACCTCTTATTTTATGTCAAATGGTCTTTAAGTTAAGTTTCAACTTCAAACTTCAAGAACTTTGCATGTAGTCGAGTTTAATGTCCACTATGAGCTTGATCATATCAATAAACCAAAATTCAATTCTTCATATGTTCATCAATCTTTCACATCTTCATCAAATCTCTATGCACTAAAATTATTTTCTACTAACAAACCCCCTTTGATTTGATGAAGCAAACATCCATTATTCCACTGATGTTCTCAAAACCAACATATACAAGATAGCACAATATTTATATATCATGATTACTTCCCCCTATCACATAGCATGATTTTTATTTTAATTAGGTCTAGTTCAATATTGTTTAGTTTTTCTTCCCCTTTGGATTCATCAAACAAAAATAGAGCAAAAATAGAATAATACCATAGTTTCATTCATATGAAGAGAAACAAATTGACATATGCAATAACAAAAACTGAAACTAAAATATTAAGAAACTGATACGATCAACCAATTTAAAATGCAAAACAACCAAAAAAAAACTAACAGAACTCGTGGAAATGCAAAAATACAACACAAAATGCAATGCGTGATCCTAAAGTCAAGGCAATCAGTCATCCTGAGGATAGTCTTTGTGGTAGAACATGGCTAACAAATCATGAACATTATGGATCTATTCATCCAAGTCTTGGAACCTCACAACGTAAAAGTTGTGATGCTTATCTTGTGCTACATTAAACTCACACAGTTTATTCAAAACAATCCTTTGAAATGGTGAATAAGAAGGACCATTATCCTCTGGTGGGTAGTAGGGAACAATCTCCATTGGTTCTACAAGATTTTTCTCTTCATCCTCTTGATTAATGCCACTTAGATAAACCTCTCCATCATTTTTTTCAACTACTGCTTGATCACCTCTTGTTGTCCGGAAATTGTTGACCTTTGAGAATCTCATCTTATGCAGATTGAGGCAGGAAACATGATTCAAGGTACCAATTAAATCTTCAAGTTCGTACTTCATATCAACACCAAAGTATTTAATGAACTTGGAGATTAACACAACATAGGGAAGCTTGAAATCAGTTAGCCTTTTTTCCTTCACCATAGGATCACGTAGAAAAAAAGAGTCTAGTCCACTTAGATGTTGTTTTGGATACAATACATGAGCACTAAGTCACCTTCATTCAAAGTTAAATGATTGCTCCCACGTGGTACCATAATATTTGTTACAATCATGGCCAGTAGCCTCCTTCAATGTTTTATTTGAGATCTCCATCTCCACACCTTTCATGATTGATTTGAGAACACCATTGTTGAAATGAAGGTTGGTGAAAAAAACTATCACCAAATCAGGTTAGGTCTTACCCGAGAGCTCTAAGAAGGTCTTCAACCTTTAGTGCTTAAGTTGCCTCTGTGAATCATCAAAATTCTCAGCCTTGAGCCAAGAAAGTCGAACAATTTTAGAGATGTTAATTTGTTTCCTAGTCATCTCAATTGGGAACACCTGAATTTTGTCCTCATTTCCTTTAACCCATGCCTCCAATCTACCTTGATGGTCATTACTTGGAGAATTTGGAGTAGGAGTAGTAAAGTGTTCCTTTTTCGATAGAGCACGACGAGATTGGCATCTGGGCACACTGAATTGGGTTTTCCTTCTTCTATTAATGATGAATGCAAATGCAAATACAAATGTGCGATATTTCTATATCAACACATTAAATGAAAAAACATCCAATTAATTTGTGCATGATTATTATATTAATTCAGTTTATGCAATCAGAGCAATTTTAATGTACTTGATTAAGTATCAACATAAAGCATTGTATTTCTAACGATTTTTATGAGTGAATCAACAAAGTCAGTAGATTAAAAGTAGTAACATTGAATATTTAGAGAAATAAGCATAATTCAATAGATTAAAAAACTTGATAAATAGATTGAATTACTAACAGTAAAACAAATAAGCATAATTTAACACAAAATTTTAAATCAGATTAATTTCTCATTCAAGATTAATATCAATTAACAGTAGAAGAAATGTTTTATCAACAAATTATACAAACATGTAGAAATTACATAGAAAGATTGATTGAGTTGATTTTCTTTATTATTTTAACAAAGAACAAATTAAGATCCAAAAGTTAAACCAATTCAAGCATATTTTATATCGGTTAACTCGTAACTGAGCTACATCCAATTAGTCAAGGCAACCTGAGTCTAACTTTTCACTATTTCAAAAGTTTTACAAAATCCTCACAAGATTACACATTTGAAAAACAAAACAACACACCAAGGCTCTTGAATCCCACAAGAACCTCACACAAAATAGCAAAAACCTTTCTTGCAGATCTGGAATTCCACCAAGAACACCATAAAAGCTTAAGAGTGATTAAACCTCAATGGTGGCTCTCCTTAGCCAACCAAGGACCTCTCTTCCAAGCTCAAACCAAGAGCAATCACAGCTCGAAACCTTCAAAGATGATAATAAATAGTTCCATCAGAAGTTTAGAGAGAATAAGATTTTCAAGAAGTATTGAAATGATTTCACGCTAAAAATAAATCTCTCTCCCTTCACTTTGAAAATTCATGCTTTATAGTTTGTTAGATAACATATTGAACAAGTTAAAACTTTTATTCAATCTTTTGAATAATATTTTAGATGGGCAAAAGTGTTACAGAATTGGAAAGTGCACCAAATCGTACAAGTAATAAAGTGGAAAGTCCAAGTATCATTTTCCAAGAGACTTGTGAAACAGTTGGCAACTCTTGCAATTCATATCTCAATTAGACAACAAATTTCACAAAAAACAAAAACTCTTTTTTGTATTTTTACCAAACATATGGTGTGCAACAACATATGATAAAGTCTTCACTAGGATTGGGTTTCATTATCCAATTCAAAGCAAAACCACAAAAAAATATTCTTCTAATTCCTACTCTAGCATTCACACCTTATTTAACAAGTCCTAATGTCTTAGCGACAAGTCTAAACTTGAATAATAAAAACCCTAATGTTTTTGAAATTTTTATAATAATTTCACATTAATGATCAAAATTATGATGTTATGAATGACTAATGATGTACTTTATGTCTAGATGAACAATAAATTAGTTTTCTACTTTAGTTTAGGTTCTAATATCGTATCTAATAATTAGAGACTCATAAATATGCAATCAAAAATTATTTTGCAGTAAAACAAGAAAAGAACACAAGAGTGATGGAAAAAAGTTATATTGAATAGTAAAATTCACAAACAGTTAAGATTACATTACACCTAACCCCATAAATAAGGGAGCTTAGTTACTCCTTAACATTCTAAATACTATAATAATGATGAAGATGAATGCCTCTAGCCCTCTGAATTCACTTCTACCTTCTTTCCCTCTCTACCCCAAAAAGGGGTTTCTTTCCCCAAAAGGCGTTTCTTTCCCCAAAAGGGGTTTCTTTTGTGCCTGAAGGGTTGTTGTCTTTAACCTTTGTCAAGCCCCTTATTATAGATTTTTCAAATTGGACTAGGTCTACAACTTTGTACTTGATTTTGTTATCATGAACATATATATTTTAATCTTCTGAGATTCCATATCTTTGATATATTCTTCAAATATTCTGATTTGTAATTGAAGTAACCAACTCAATGGATAGCTAATTTTGTTGATATATTCTATTAATATTCAATAATCTCCACTGATTTTATTGATAATCTTCTTAAATCTTTCAGATTTCCACTTATCTACAAAATATAAACCAAATATTTATCTTTTCCAAATTTATTAAATAAAACTTAAAATATCTGAAAAGATAATAATAATAAAAAAATAACAACAAAAGATAAAAATAAACAAAAAATAAATCATGATAATCCCAATTATGATGAAGCTTGAGATGTGTTAGGACAAAGGTCAAGACAGGCAATGCAGAACAAAGATTGAGACGATTCGTTTTTGCCAAAAATTGAGACGACTCATCCTAGGTGGGAGGTCGAGACGATTGAACTTGGGATGGAGGTCAAGATGTGTAGTGTCGTGTCGAAGGTCGAGTTCAGGCAAGCAGAAGCTCAAGCAGGGTTGGGTCCGGCCAATGCTTGAGATGTGTCAGGCCAAAGGTCGAGACGGGCTAGCCTGCATCAAAGGTCGAGATGGATCGTTCTGGGCTGAAGGTGAGACGTTTCTTGATGTGAACCCCATTTGCACACGAGTTGAAGGATGGTTCCTAATTTTCCAAATGAGCCCTTATTACAACTTGAAAGTAAAAACAAACTAAAGCCCATTAATTGATTTACCCAAAACATAATTTGGTCAACCAATTTTACAAAGGATTGGGTCATTATTTAAACAAACTAATTACTTAGAAACTAAAACAAAGTGACGCGTTAATCCTCCTCCATTTGGGCCATGATGCATTTCACATCATTTCCTCTCTAACCGAAGGTCGGGACAGGCTATTCAGGGCTGAAGGTCAAAACTGGTTATCCTAGGTTGAAGGTATGATGACATTGACTTTGGTGACACTCGAATAAATTCCATGTGAGGTTGTCAGATCTCAATCCTTCGAAGAAGATCAACTCGTTAATAACAAAAGACTCGATCGATGAGAGAACAATTCTCTCTCATTCCAATGGGGAACCTCTCGGATTCTCACTGAATCGAAAACCTGGGAGGTAAAAACCTCAACAAGAAGGTGAGGTTGACAAATGGAGGATAAACCACTCTCTATTCTCCAAAGATAGGTTCTACATTGAATGGCCTGTCTTTTATAGTAGGAGAAGGCAGCCATGAAAGGGAAGGGACCTAACGACAAAGTTGCCATGTAAAATGGAATGGAAAATATGAACAAGCAAAAGCTCTAACAACTACATGGTTTGAACGTTCCTCGTGAGCAAGAAACCCTAGCAGCTAAGGGGTTGTGTGCCTAAGGAATGGACAGGAACCCTAAACTCTAAGAGGCACTACCCTCTTTGGAGACGAACCGTAGCTGTTGGATGAGATTGGGCCGCTGAGGTGATATTGAGACTCGACTCAAACTGGTGGAAACATGGGTCTAATTCCGACGCTAGATGCACGTTGGATGTAGAATGAAGCTTCGAAGCTAGTCCACTAATGAACGTTGAAGGTGTTTGGGTTGGTGGACATATTCTTGGCCCAATCAGATGTCACACATAGAAGGAAGAAAGAATGGGTTGCTGATGTTGGTTGTCCATCTTATTGGTTTAGTTAGATGCTTCGTGGCCTAAATCAAAAATACATGGAAAAATATGAAAATGACAATTAAAAATGTGGGCCAGAATACAAGCACAAGAAACTTACTAATTACACCGCAAAACACAACTATACATTTATCTAAGAATTAAAGACATAAAAAGAAATTGGGCCAGGCCATTGACCCATGCTGATAATCTTCTAGGGTTATCTTCATTGTGCCTAGACTTAAGGTCGTGAAGTTGCCTAGGTAAATGGTTGAAACAAGTCATTCCCGATCGAAGGTCGATAAAGACCAACCTGGATCGAAGGTCATGACTAGTCGATCCGAGCATAAGGTCAAGATACGCTGACCTTGGATGAAGGTTGAGACAGGCGAGCTCAAGCTAAAGGAAGGGTGATAATGCAGGCTGGCACGACCCGTTTAAGCCTGCCCTGCACTTGGCCCGTAAAATGTTGGTTGAAAAGTGTGGCATGCCCCGCATAAGTCCGAGCTCGCGGACCAGCCCAACTTTTTAAACAAAAAAATCTTATGATAAGGCTTTCAATGTTCAATAAATTGGAAAACTTTAAAAAGTTCAAAAAATTAAGCAAAGACTTTGGTGAGTTGGATGATAATTTGATAATTCAACATTTTCATCATATTCATATTCATACTTTGACATACATGATGATGTATTCTTCAAATTTTAGCACATTCAAAAATACAACAATACATAACACTTATCTTTTCCACTCATACAAGAATTCAGAATGTTCATGCAAAAATCTAGAAGGAAAGTAACCAATTTACACAAGTGCAAGTTTTTTTTATGCGGGTCGCGATCCAACTCGTGCGGGTTGCGAGTTATGCAGGTCAGTTTTGGGGGACAATGAGCTCAATCTCTCGGCACGCCCTGCATTTTTTTGACAGGTCGGCTGGTTGGGCCAACCCCACATTGCCACCCCTAGGCTAAAGTTCGGTTCGAGCTGAAGTTTTGATTTTCATATTAATTATTCCTTGATACGATCCTATCCAGGAAAGATTACGATCGTTTCTGAATTTAAATCCTCAAGAGGCACGACCAAATAAATTAGAGAAGAACGCAGAATCAGATAGATATGGAGGACGCCATAATATAGCAAATTGATAAGTCAAGTGAAGATTTGCCACAAAGATGTTAATCTTTGATAAGTACCAGAGGCCTAAGCCAATAACAAAGAGAATCCTCTTTTTAATGACATTGAATACAATATATGACTAAAAGTGTCTACATTAGTTTTAGATACCTCTATATATAGGCACATAATTTTAAGAAAACCTGAGAACCCTATAAGAAGGCCCAAACCCAAAAACATAAAAACATAAACTAATTTATAAAAGAAAGCCTAAAGCCTAAAAACATAGAACATAACTAATTTTTAAAAGAAAACCCAAAGGTTCATCTTCAAGTTCTTCTTATACAGAATCTTGGGATAGTCCTCTATAATTCCTTATAGGCCAAATAATGTATTTAAAATATTAATATTTTTTTCATGTTTTAAAAAAAAAACCTATGGGTTGGCTCTGGCTCATAAGGCTTTTATGGGCTTTTTTCAATGGTAGGCCTTTTGGTTCTATGAGGATTTTTTTTTTGCTCCAAGTCATGTGGATTAGAGTGAATCCTGTGAAGTGTATCAAATTTATAACTCTAATTTAATATCATTAAAATTTTATAAATGAAAGTCTCTTAGAACTTGTTATAAGTATACATTTCTATTGTTAGTGTGTTAACCAAGAGAATGATAAATAATCTTTCGAGGGATAATAAATTTAATATTAACTATATGTTATGAATCAATGATCGTCCATTGATTTGATACAATTACTCATATGATTGATATGATTGATTTATGTAAGTATTTGTATTAATTATTTGATTTGTATCCTTTATGGGTTACATCTTTTATCTATAAATAAGTTTCTTCCTATCAGTAATAAGACAAATGGAAAAGTTACTCGTCATTCTCTCATTCTTTATTCTTCCTTTTCTTTTCTTTTTTCCTATTATTAGCTTTATTTTATAACACGTTATCAGCACAAATGCTCTAATCAACTGAGTGCTAATGGAAGCATTACTTATATTGGATATTAAATGCTGAAATATATTTAGATGCAATGGGTCTTGGTGATGTCATTAAAGATATGAATCAAGCATCTGAGTAACTAATTTTCTCCTACAACAACAATATCATGAGAAGGGATTTCACAAATATTTTGAATTTATTTTATACATTTCTATGGCTGAACAAAACAATGAGTTTTTTTATAGAAAATCATGAAACTTACCCAATTGGTTTTGCTCCATTCTTAAAAGTGAATGCAACAACATTTAATTTATATTATCATGGTCGTGATAGTGATTATGGACATGGTTATAAAGAAAGATACATTTTATCACCAGAAGTGGAACAATAATGTGAAAAAAGAAAAAGAAAAATGTGAAAATAATGGCAAATAAGATGAGAATAAAAGCTACCATTATGGTGGTAAAGGCCATTTGAGTGTTACTTATCGTACACCAAAGCATCTTAAAAAATAAGGAGAAGAACATAGAAACACATTTTGATTATGAAGATGGTGATTCTGATTATGGAAAATCCTATAAATATTTTATTCTTCTTCTCCTCTTACATAATAATATCTAACATTAATATTTATGTTTATATGAAGAATGAATGTTTGCACTAGCACCAATGATGAAGATATGTGTCTTATTGATAGTGCAATAACTCATACAATTCTCAAGAGTAATAAATTTTTCTATTGTTTCGTAATGTGATAGGTCAATGTTAGCATCATTTCTAGTATTGCAAATATATTTGAAGGCTCCATAAGAGCTATTATACTTCTACCAAGAAGTTTAATAGAAAGAAACTTATTAAGTTTCAAGGAGATTTGTCTAAATGGATATCATATTGAGACAAACAGTGGAGAATATATGAAATATCTTTATATCACTAGAATTGAGTTGAATAAAAAAAATGTGTTTTGGGAAAATTATCAACCTTCTCTTATGGTTTACGCATATATTAGTACGATTGAGATGCATGCAATGGTAAACCAGAAATTTATGAATCAAATGAATGTGTTGTTTGGCATGATCAATTGGATGATTTGTACTACGCATATATTAATACAACTAAAATGCATGTTATGGTAAACCAAAAGTTTACGAATCAAAATGAATTCCTTGTTTGACATGATCAATTGGGTCATCTTGGATCTATTATGATGCAGAAAAAAAGGTTGAAAAACTCATGTGGATACCCACTTAAGAGTCAAAAAATTTCTTCAAACCAATGAGTTTTCATGTACTGCACGTTCACAAAGGAAAGTTGATAATAAGACCATCACTAGAAAAAATAGAAATAAGTCAATCTTATTTTCAAAATGAATACATGGATATATTTGTGATCTAATACACCCATTACGTGGATCATTTAGATATTTCATGGTTTTAATTGATGCATCCACTAGATGGTCACATGTTTTTTTATTATCAACTCGCAATCAGACATTTGCTAAGTTATTAACACAATTGATCAAGTTAAGAGCTCACTTCCCAGATTATCAAATTAAGAAAATTCATCTTAATAATGTTGGTGAATTTACATCTTATACTTTCAATGAGTATTGTACGTCGATTGAAATTAAAGTTGAACATCTAGCAGCACATGTTCATACTTAAAATGGACTTGTAGAATCATTGATAAAACATCTAAAATTGATTGCAAGACCATTACTTATGATGGCTAATCTTTCCATGACTACTTAGGGATACACAATTTTGCATGCTGCAATATTGATTCGCAACAGGCTAAGAAGTTATCACAAATAATCTCCTCTGCAATTGATTTTTGGTCATCAGCTCAATATTTCTCATTTAAGAATATTTTGGTGTGTTGTATATGTCCCAATTTCCCCACCAAAAAGGACTATGATGGGTCCTCAAAGACATTTAGGAATATATGTTGGATATGATTCTCTGTCGATAATAAAATATCTTGAACCATCAACGGGACACTTATTTACTGCCCGATTTGGTGACAGACATTTTGATGAATAAGTTTTTCCAACATTACGGGGAGAAAGAAAGAAATTGGAAAAGGATATTGGTTGCAATCAGTTATCATTATCTCATCTTGATCCTCGTACAAAAGAATGTGAACTAGAAGTTCAAAGGATAATTCACTTACGAAAATTGGCCAATCAATTACCAAATGCTTTTACTAACACAAAAAGGGTAACTAAGTCACACATATCCATTCATAATGCTCTAATCAGAATTGATATCATGTTGGACAATCTAATATAGCAAATGAATCTCAAACACGCCCGAACTGTGGTAGACTTGTTGGTTCCAAAGATAAAAACCCTCGGATGAGAAAAGGAGAAAAAAGGCAAGATGACCTGATCAAAGGGGTAAAAGTCCCAAAAGATTCTTTTGACATAATTAATGATTTGATTGCAGAAGAACCTCAGGTACTTGAAATTGTTGAATATGATGAAATCTCAATAAACGATGTCATGAATAAGATAATATGGAACTGAAATAAAATCAACATTGACGAGGCTTTTGCATATAATACATCGATGAATGTTTTTTACATTGATAAATGAAAGGTTTTTTGACATGTAGTTTGCAACCTGAGGGTGTAAAACTTGTTGGGTACAGATGGAATTTTGTACAAAAACAAAATGAGAATGGTGAAATTGTTAGATATAAGACATGGTTAGTTGCTCAAGGTTTTTCACAAAGACCTAGTATTGATTTTGAAGAGACATATTCTCTAGTATTGGATGCAACAAAATTTAGATATTTAATTAGCTTAGTTGCACAAGAAGGTCTGAATTTACACTTAATGGATGTTGTTACAGTCTATTTGTATAGTTCTTTTGAGAATGATATTTATATGAAACTCCCTGAAGAATTTAATTTGCCCAACAAAGCAAATTCTAAAGAGGGCTACTCAATAAAATTTAACAAGTCCCTTTATGGATTAAAAAAATGAAGATGTATGTGTTATAACCGTCTTAGAGAGTACTTATTAAAGGAAGGGTATAAAAATGACTCTATTTGTCCTTGTATTTATATAAAAAAAATCCGAAAATGAAATTTCCATTATTGTTGTTTAAGTAAATGACAAACATCGTTGGAACTTTTAATGAGCTCATAAAGGCAATTGATTGTTTAAAGAAAGAATTTGAGAAGAAGGATCTTGGAAGGACAAATTTTTGTTAGGGATTACGAATTGAGTATTTAAACAAAGGTTTTTTTTGTACATCAAGTAGCTTATATAATGAAAGTGCTTAAAAGGTTCTATATGGATAAATCACATTCATTATGCACTCCGATGATAGTGAGATTGTTAGATGTTGATAAAGACCTTTAGACCTCAAAAAAAAGATGAAGAACTTCTTGGTCTCGAAGTACTATAGCTTAATGTTATATGAGCATTAATGTATCTTGCTAATTATACTCGACCTGATATAACATTTGTTGTAAATTTTTTAATAAGATATAGTTGTTCACCTACAAGAAGACATTGGAATGGAGTAAAACAAATACTTCGTTATCTTAAGGGCATTATGAATATCGGCTTATTTTATCCAAATGATTCAAAATCATATCTAATAGATTATGCAAATGAAGATTATTTATTAGATCCTGATAATGGTTGATCATACACAGGATATTTGTTCACATGTGGTGGCACAACTATTTCATGGCAGTCTATGAAACAAACAATAACAGAAACATTGTTAAATCATGCAGAAATTTTAACATTACATGAGGCAAGTCGTGAATGTATTTGGTTAAGGTCTATAATTCAACATGTGCGACAAACTTGTGGTTTATCCTCGGAAAAAATGAAATCAACAAATATATATATGAAGACAATAGTGCATCATTGTTCAATTGAAAGAAGGATATATTAAAGGACACAAAACAAAACATATTCTTCCGAAATTGTTTTTCACTTTTGATCTTCAAAGAAATGGTGATGTAGAGATCCAAAAGATTCGTTCATGTGAAAATCTAGAAGACTTATTTACAAAGTCTTTGCCAAGGAGAACTTTTGAGCAATTGGTTCACAAGATCGGACTCCGTCATCTTAATGATGTAAGTTTACATGAAAGGGAGAAATAGAAGATGTAAAGAACAATATTATATTAGAAAATGCAAAATGTTGTAATGTCCCATTAAATAGATAAATCTAATTAAATTAAACGTCACATACTTAAAAATATCCAAAGAGTATGGAGTTTAGGGTATGAAAGTTTACAGTTATCCAATCAATACCAATACTGGAAACAGAGGCACTACATTGCCTTGAACAAAAATAAGAGTTCAATAGTGGCTCAAAAGACTTGCCCATAAATAGGGGGATTACAAAAATAAATAAAGCTTCTTCAAACGTGGGCTCCATAGTGAGCCCAATACCTATCCATGATCATCAAGCTGCATCATCCCCATTGTCATTGCGATTGCCAAGGGTTCCCACATATGCTCACATTAATAAATTGATGATCATCGCAAAAGGAGAAAAACCACACACTAACACACCAACAAACAGAAGGGTAAGCTAGAGTAAAAAGATTCTTTGATTATACAACTCAACATACAATTCAAAGTCAAGAATACATATCATACATCCAAACATGTGAAAGCAAACAAAGTTAAGACTTTAAGACTCGGCTATCCAAATACACATAATGAGGCACCACCACGAAACCTTCATGGAATTACTTCCTGGTCATGACGCACCACCACGAACCCTTTGTGGAATTACGTCCTGGCCGTGAGGCACCACCACAAAACCTTCGTGGAATTATGTCATGGCCGTGAGGCACCACCAATAACCTTTCGTGGAATTACGTCCTGGCCGTGAGGCACCACCACGAAACCTTCGTGGAATTACATCTTTACATGAGACACCACCATGAACTCTCACCAAGTGATTCATGGAATTACACCCATTAGATGAGGCACCACCATGAACTCTCACCACGAGATTCATGGAATTACATCCATTTGATGAGGCACCACCATGAACTCTCACTAGGAGAGTCATGGAATTATGTCCTACCCATGCCTTATCCATGTTTCAATAAACATTCTTCGAGTTCTCATGCATACCAATTTCATGCCAATATGTATGACCAACCATCCAAGTATTTCATACCAAGCTCATACCAACTCATCAATTCTAGCCCATAACATACATATTACATGCATGTTCACACCCTTTATGTTTAAAATAGAGCAAACCAGCCAATCAAGCAACCAACAACAATTATGTAAGGAAACATCAAGAACCTACGCCAGGTCTTGCTCAAGCTGGGAGCCCTCGCTCAAGCGAGAGGAGTGGGCTCGCTCAAGTTGTAGGCTCTCGCTTAGGCGAGACTGCGAACAAAGGTCCTGGAAGATTTCACGAGCTCTCGCTTAGGCGAGGCCTTCTCGCCTAAGCAAGATAGTTCGTCGATCAAAAATGCAATCCTTCGCCTGAGTGAGTGCTCGAGCAGAAATCTGGGTGAGCTTCTACTATTCTCGCCTAGGCAAGGCGAGCTCGCTTGGGTGAAAATATTAGTTCTCGTCCCCTGTTCACGCAGACATGGCACCACACCAATCCAAAACAATATCTAGTTCATTTTCATACAAACCCAAGCATCATACAGGCATACAAATCATGAAACAGAAGTAAAACAACCAGCAATATACCAAAAACATGAAAACCCTAGCTTCCCTTACCTTTTCGAAAGCTACTATGAGGGGTTTGGCACTAGTAGAAAAGACACTCAGCTTCCCTTACCTTCACTAGGTTTTTATCCCAAAGGGGTTTTTCATAGTAAGGTTTTAACGAGGTACATTCTCTTTTCCATGGACAATCAAGGGGGAGTGTTATGAATTAATGGTCGCTCATTAATTTGATACAATTACTCATATGATTGATATGATTGATACTCATATGATTAATTACTCTTTATGTAAATATTTGTATTAACTATTTCTTTGTATCCTTTATGTGTTACATCTTATATCTATAAATAGGACTCTTCCTATTAGTAATAAGATACACAAAAAAATTGTTCCTCATTCTCTCATTCTCTTTTCTTTCTTTTTCTATTATTAGCTTTATTTTATAACACTCTATTTATTATCATACATTTTTTTTAACAAAAAAGCATATGCTCTCTTGCTATTTGTAAGATATTAATAATATACACTACAAGAAAATTTCTAAATAGTGATCAATTTTAGTGACCAATAATGATTAGTAACTATAGTAACCAATTTAGATATTAATTTACAAAACTAAAAATTATTGGTTATTAAAATAGTCACTGTTATGAATAAAAAATTATAATTGGCCGCTAAATTGGTGTTTAAAATTAGCTCCATAGTTTTGGCTACCAAAATGACTTAGTTTCTAAATTGATCTCTAATTAATTAGTGACCAATTATAATTTTTTATTTATAATAGTGACTATTTTAGTAACCAATAATTTATAATTTTGTAAATTGGTATCTAAATTCGTTATTATAATGACAAACTATTTTTGGTTTCTAAAATTAGTTTCGAATACAAGATTTTCTTGTAATGTATATTTAAAATATTAATATTTTTCTATGTTTGAAAAAAGAAAGCCTATGGGCTGACCCTTTATAAATGGAGGACTTTTTGGTTTTGTGGATTTTTTTATCTCCAACTTATATAGGTCAGGGTCAAACCTGTGAAGTCAGTCAAATTTATAGCTCTAATTTGATATCATTAAAATTTTATAAATAAAAGTCTCTTAACTTGTTATGAGTAAACGTTTCTATTTCTAATGAGTTAACTAAGAATATGATAAATAATCTCACAAGGGATAATAAATTTAATATTAACTACATTTACTTATTTATTAACTTACTTTTTTTAACAAATAAGCATATTATTGTCGGTAAAGACTAGGAATGTCAACGGGACGGGTAGGGTACGGGTAGTAGCTCCCTCGTACCCTACCCGTTGGATAAATGTCCACCCCGTACTTGTATCTATTTTCAATATCCATTTCCTACCCATTGCAAGTTTTATCCGCGGATACATGCCGGTACAGATTTTTTTTACATTCCTAGTAAACACATTTTATTAGTTTAATTTTATTACTTATAAATTGAAATATCTATAATTTTAACTCTCAAATTCAGAAGCCAAACACATTTGAACATATAAAGTTGGAAAAAATGGTGAATAATTGAGTAAAAATAACAAAATTAAGGATAATTCAACATTTTAATTATATCTACTCTTTTTGTCATTTTTTATTTAAATACTTTCACATTTTAGTAAATAAAATATTTTTTCTATTTAATAAAATAATAATTGAACATCTTTTTAATAAAAAATAAGTGCTCTATTTAAAAATAACCACTAAATGTTTTTTTAACATTGTTAAAAAATTGTACATTCTTTAAATCATATTATTTTAATATTTTTATAATATTATATATATTTTTAAAGTGTATTACTTTAGCGTGAAGTAAGGGCAGTTTATAAGGTCAATTAAAATGTCAATTAGACCGACCAAGGCTAAAGGTCATGACTTGTCGGTCTAAGGGGAAGATCAAGACATGTTGACCCATGATGAAGGTCAAGGTGGGTGAGTTCGGGTCAAAGGTTGATTCAAACTGAAGTTTTCATTTTAAAGTTTGGATTTTCATATTGATTATTGCTTATATGTTCAATAATATATTTAAAAAATTAATATCTTTTTTAGGATTTTAAAAAACTTATGGACAGTCTCTTTTGAGGACATTTTGGCCTGTGGACTTTCTGCAATGGTGGCTTTTTGGGCACTTTTTGCTTTTGTAGATTTTTTTTTTACTCCAACCCATGCAACTCAAGGTCAAATTTGTGAAGTGGGTCAAATTTATAACTCTAATTTAATATCATTACATTTTTATAAATAAAAATCTCTTGAAACTTGTTAATAAGTAAGGATGCAAAAAAAAAAACTCATACTCACAGGTTTTTATAAATTAAAATATCTACGATTCTAATTTTCAATAAGGAAGTCAAATTATATAGTTGAAAAAAAATTAGTGAATATTTTAAAGAGTAAAAAATAACAAAATTAAGGATAATTGAACATTTTAATTATATCTACTTTTTTTGTCATTTTTTATTTAAATAATTTTATATTTTAACAAATAAAAATAATGTTTTAATTTAATATAAAATGAATAATAGAACATCTTTTTAATACAAAATAAGTGCTCTATGTAACGTCCCATTTAATAAATAGACTTACTTAAATGGCATGTCACACAATATAATATTACAAGCAAAGGTTCGGAGTATAAACTCACTCCTTAAAAAAATTCAAGAATTCATAAAAGAAAATCTTGAGGTACACCACGATGCCAATACACATACGGTACATAATCCAATAGTAATACAATTAAGATTTAAAACAAGTTAATACATAGGCCATAACCCTAAGAGAAAACCCACTAGGCGAGATCTAGCCCAGGCGGGCTAAGTAGTAGAGTCACCGTTCCCATGTTGACCGCGAGTACCTCTCGCATCTGCTCACATCAATAAATTGATGATCATCGCAAAAGGAGAAGAACCACATACAAGGCAACCAAACAAGCAAAAGGGTAAGCTAGAGTATAAAACAGTTTATCATACGGATACATGTTATTTCACAGACCAATGAATATATGTCAATCAATCATGTTATGACTTGCAAACAATACTCCAAGACTCAGACTCGACTCTTCTGGATACATATAATTTAGTCAAATTCAGCGGATGCTTGCACTTGTGGTGGCTTTCCCTGCTCACCCCCGAGCTAAGTGCTACAATGTTTTAATCCCCACACACAAGGTTAGCCCTTAATGAGTTTCAGGCCTCCTACTACTCTCACCACAAGAATCCGCTCTATATGAGACTAACTGACTCCTTAGAGCGTCAGGATGCAACCTTACCCTGAATCCTTACTAAATTATATAGATGGGGCACCACCATGAACTCTCACTAATAAGGGTCATGAAATTACATCCCGACCAACTGAGGCACCACGCTGAAATCTCACCTAGAGATTTCAAGGAATTACGTCCTAACCACATACAAATCAAATTTTCCAATAAACGCTTCAAATCCTCTATCATGCCATAACCATGCCACTTTGATAACCAACCACTTCATGTTCATGTCATGCCAAGAATCATCCAAGTCCACCCTCCACAACTCATACATCCTCTTACTCATACATATTCATTCCTTTCATAATTTAACATAGCAATCCAACCAAACACGTATTAAACACCCAAAAACAAAGATAGAAACAGTACCCATGCATCATCTCGCCCAACTCTCACTCAGGCCAAAAGGTCTCGCTCAGGCGAGCTCCTTTCGCCTAGGCGAGAGCTCGACTTTAGGAATAGTGGCCTTACGCGCATTCTCGCTTAGGCGAGACTCCTTTCGCTTGAGCGAGACGTTCACTCGCTCAAACAGAGTTGGCCGCCTAAGCGACAACTCGCGTAAAAGAGCCTGGGCGAGCCTCTGTTAATCTTGCCTAGGCGAGGCAGGCTCACTTGGACAAGAAAACCAGTGCTCATCATTGTTCTCTCGTGCAACAGTCCAATCAACACAACCTAAACAACGCAATACGACATTTTATAAACTCAAAGCAGTATACAATCCAACAAATCACGAAATATTATCAAAGCAATCATGGAAACCAAAGATTTAGCAAAACCCTAACTTCCCTTACCTAGAAAGTGTTAGCTAAGATCTTCGACACCCGAACCGTGAAGAACAGTAGCTCAAGGAGCAGCTTCGAGAGCTGAAAAGCAGTGGAACTAGTTCAAAACGAGCTCACTAAGACAAGCCTTAGCTGGAACCACAAAGAAGGAACTGAATGGAGAAAAAGCATGAGTTGGAACAGACTTACGTGGAGTGGAAAATCTGGTTTGAACTAACTTGAAGAGAGTTGAGGGCTAAACCCTAGCAGAGCTTTGGATAGGGAAAAAGAGAGGAGTGAGAATATTGTTTTCGCAAGAATGATGGAAGTGAGAGGGGTTTGGCTGCCTTAGGGGCCTTTGACACCCTATCGGCCAACCCTTAGGCCCAATTAAATTTGGGACAACCCTTAAACATAAGGACAGAAAATATTGGGCCTTACACTCTATTTAAAAATAACCATCAAATATTTTTTTTTTAACATTATTACAAAATTATATTATTTTAATATTTTTATAAAATTATATATTTTCTTAAAAGAGTATTATTTTTAAAGTTTATTAGGTCAATCTATTTAAAAATGTTAGTAATATTTGTTTTTAGTTTTAAAATTAATATAAAATATTAGTAAAGTAATGTTATTTGAAATTTTAATTATTTGTATTTATAAAATAATAATAATAAAAATAATCATATTGATAAAATAAAAAGTATTAAATAATTAATCTTAAAACATGTTATAGATAGAACTACGATAAAAAATTTGATTAGTCAAAAGATAAAATTCTAAGAGGTAGTTAAATAAGGAAATCTTAAATAAAATTAAGCAATAGGTGTGAAAAATCAGGAAACTATAATCATATTGATAAAATAAAAAATATTAAATAATTAATCTTAAAACATGTTGTAGATAAAACTACGATAAAAATTTTGATTAGTCAAAAGATAAAAATCTAGGAGGTAGTTAAATAAGGAAATCTTATTATGTTAAACTTGAATGCTTTTGTTTTCCCTCTTTACTGTACAAGACTAACAGACTCTGTCACACTATTATTATAAGTGTTTGTGATTTGTGTATTTGATCGTGATTCTCATTGTACCTGGTTCTTGATTTGATTGGGTAGTTAGTTCTAGTGTGAATCGAATACTGTTGAACGCATTCAAAGGTGTGGCTCTCGATGACTTGTGCGAGGGGTAATGTTCCTGAGCCTCTGATTGCCTTCATTGTGGATCGCTATCTCTCTCGCAACCAATTCTCCCAAACGCGAGCGACCTTTCGCAATGAAGCTTCGACACTCTTTGCCGATTCACCAGTAAACGAGGTTAGTCTCGCTACTCTTACAATCTTTTTGTTCTTTTCATTTCTTTTTAAAATTTTCACAAATGTATTGGCGTTCTTAATTTCTTCACTTTTCTCATTTCTTGGTGCCAAAGAATTTGTTGAGTTTGGAGGGGATTGTGGATCAGTATATATTTATGAAGAAACAGAACATACTGCTGGATAAAGAAAATGTCATGCTGATGCAAGAGAAACATAGAATCGAAATGTTGTTGCAAGACTTGCAGAATGCTTTGGATAGTTTCAATGCAAGATCATCACCCTTGTCCAATGCCCCAACCATGATACAAAATTCTGCAGTTGTTCCTCCAATGCAATATTCTGATAGAAATATTCCAGGTAGAGGCTTTTTTTAGTTGTTAATGAATTAAAATATGTTTATTGTCGTTTTTTTTCTTCATTTTATTTGAGTTCTTTCATCTTTAACTTATGGATTTTTGTTTTCTCCCTTTTTTGTTAGTTGTCTCTACAAGCACGGTTTTTCCTATGCAAAATACCATGTCATTGACACCTGAACCCATGGAGAATGTAAGCTTGTCATCACCTATGATTAGAATGCCTGACAAAAAGAGAAAAGATACTCCAACAGTATATGGGTGTACAGTTGCAAAGAAACCACGTGGTAGACCACCTGGTAGTAAAAATCAAGTCCAAGGTATATAAATTGTTTATTCTTTTGTAAAAGGTATACACTATGTTTTCATATGTCATCAATCGTATTTTACCTTATCCTTATTTCTAGGTATAAACACATTGTTACCAACTCCAAGTAATAAAGTAGATTTTGGATCTTCTTCTGCAACAACTCAGTCATTGGTAGGGAATTATGCTCTCAGGGGATCACCGGTATCAACTAATTCAGTTCCCAGAACACTCTCCATAATCCGTTCTGATCAATGTGATACACAAGTGTCCCTACCTTCTGATGTATCTCAGCCCACTGAGATTTCTCCTGCTGCAGCATGTAATGGGAAGGTCATTGCCCCCGGTTACAATGTGATTTCAACCAATGGAGTTATGGTTGAACCTGTAAAACAAAAGGTTTACAAAGAACACAATCATGGCATTTCTCCTCTTGAGGCACATACCGATCAAACAAACGAGGGTGATGCAAACAAGACAAGTACAGGGACATTGGACAAGCCATTTTCTAATGAGATTCCTACTTCTGAGTCTGACAAGGATAGAGACATTTGGGAACATCTTGATTTTTCAAACATAGGATTGGACGACTGGTTCAAAATTGATTTTTCAACTTTGAAGTACAAGAGTCATTCACTAAAATGTCAAGAGATATAGAAATCCTGAATCAAAATGTTTTTGACCAACTAGTTTAGGTGTAATGCTTAAAGGTACGTTTTAATTTGAAATCTTTTTGTAATTTAGTGTTTCCATCTCACAAGCTCTTAATATGGGAGTTACAGTTTCAGTAGGAACAAGTCACTGAAAACAATTCATTTGAAATGTTGTAGTGAATATATATCTTAATAAATAAAGTTTCTATATTCGTTGGTCTTAAGCCTTTAATTGTGTATTGTTTTCTTTCATGCATAGAACTAGAGTTGACTTTCTTCAAGCCTGACTTTGATTACTGTGATGGATTGAATCTTACTAAATTTCATTGTTATATTGGTATATAAGATGAAAGATACATTTACTTGCTTTCGGTTCACGTTACTATTCTTTGGTTCATTAGCTTGGTGTAATACTTCGAATTAATAATACCGCGGGAGTCATGCAGTGCATTTATGTTTAGGAAGCAGAACACTGCTTATGTTTAATTTGTGTCCAAGGAATCAGAAATGATCCTTGGCATTCAAAAGTAGAAGCATATGAACATCATTGGAAAGTGTTTTCTGGTGTAGATAGTTTTACTTGCTTTCCTTTACATGGTTTCTTACAATTGCCAGTTTTGAACATGAAATACATTCAGCACTTGAGTTCAATTCTGTATTTACGTTTGATGTTACATTTTTATCATTTGAAACTTGCTCCAAACATTTAATTTCAGTTCTGCGGTAGATTGCTATGTTTTACAGTTTGGATAGTTATTCTAGTTAGCAACACTAATTCTAGCTTAGGTTTGGATATTGAATTTTGTGTTCTGATGCTTAATTCTAGTTTTAATTTTTGTTTTTGCATTTGTTTATACGATAGAATCATGCTTGTGAACTCAATTCTAGGTTTAGACTTTCATTTCCAGTCTTACTAGTTAGGTTAGTTAATTGTGTTATTCAAGGGTTAATGCTTGGTTAGAAATAGGAATTTTAATTCTGTCAAATCTCTTGTTAAATTCTTCATTCCAGTAGTCAATTAGGATTATTTTTGAAACTTGTTTGCATTTGTATTTTCTCAATTTACTCAGTTGTGCATATTATAATAGATATTATATTTTGGCTGAAAATAATGTCACCTTAACTAGTCCAAATCTGCCAGATTGGGTTTAAATAGTGATTCTATGATTTTCGTGTTTTTAACCAGGTCTAAATACATATTGTAATAGTTAGAGTGTGTAAAACATGTCTCATTCATTAGAATTGTAAAAATTGCATTTTGAGTTCTTTGAGTCATCTTGTTGAACTGTTTTAAGTTTTAGTGCAGTTTTGATAATTCTGCACAGTTTAGCAGTTCTACACATTTCTAATGCATGTTCATAGGTATTCAAATAGTTTCTATGCATCTGCGTTGTATATGATCCATTCTTGCACATCAAACCAAAATTACACCTTGTGTTAAAGCTGTCAAACCTGACTTTCCTGTCAACTCTGGTTTTAACCCTGAATTGTGCTTTTTTTAGTGTTTATGCTTTTTTCTCATGTATAATTTTAGTGATTCTAATAGGATTCATGTATATACATTGCATATAGATTAGTTCTGCATACCAGACCACATAACCATGGTGCTGTCATGCTAATATAAATTGATTTGCTGCCAAATCTACCAAATGTGGTTTTACATTATGATTTTGTGATTTTCAAGTGGTTTATCATTTCTGCATGCATTCCATACTTAGTTTTAGGTATCTCGACTTGTTCCAGCATTCACATATGCATAAATCACATTTTTAGTTCATTGTGCCATTTTGTCGAACGCATTGTGCATATTCAATTTTCACATAGGCATTTCATCAAACAGATTTCGTTTTCATATTTCTTCATTGTTTTAGGTAGTTTTAAAGTTCCGAACATGTTCAAATACATATTTTCACACATTACATGCATTCATATATGATTTTCATTCATTAGAATCCATTTTAGAGATTGAAACCATTGTATTCATATTCATAAACCGTGCATGCTGTCCAGTTTTGGTCATTACTTATGGTTAAGGCATCATTTCATTGGCATTTTAGAACCATTTTAACATAGTTTAGAGTATTATGTATTCCTGCATTCCTACATACACAAATCAAATTTCACATGCTTAAATCATTCTTATTGGTCACAGAAGCAAGAACATTGCAGGAACAAGTCAAGTTATTAATTACCTTCTGATAACTCCATTCTTTCTGAAAATCCATCTGGCTCAACAGAAAAGTTTCAGGATGCTCCTTACAAGAGAGCTACTGACGAACTTCCTAACATACCAATTAGGACTCAGGAACAACTGAATCTTCCCTGCACAAGCAATCAGCCAGGGGGTGTTGGAGTGAGCATGGGTGGCAGTGCAAGCAATAATGTATCACTCACACTAGGACTTTATCAAAATCATGGCATTGGTTTGGCTGAACCTTTTACCCTGAATGCAGCACAGAGATTTGGTGTTGCTCTTGAAACCAACAATGAAGGCTATGTGATGAGTGGATATGAGTCACAGAATAGGCATTTTGGAAGAGATGTCATTGGGGGGCAACTGGTGCATTCTGTTGTGCTTTCATGAATTATCCAAAGTTGTAGAGGGATTGGAATGTTGCACTTTATGGTGATACTGGCATTGATAAATGAACCTTCCAGTTATGGGTAGCAGATTAACAGATTAACAGGTCTTTCTATTGAACTCACTTGTATCAAGATTGTAAAATTATTGTGTAAATTCATTTGAGGTTAATCCAGATGCTCTTGCTTTTTAAGCTGTTTGTAAGCTTTTCCATTTTATATTTTCATCCAAACCAGGTAATTGAATTTCAATTTGTAATACTTATCATGTTAGTTATATTGGGGTCTTTACACTTTAAATGTATTCCTATATATGTGGAACTTGCGATCCTAATATCCACTAATTGAAGTTGTTTATTAGGCAACCCTTTTAAAATATTTCCTGCAAAAACTATTTCCTATCAATAGTTCATTAGCCTCTTCATATACTTAACTTTTGTGGACTGTGTTGCATTAATATCTCAAAAATGGGATATGAGTTTATTGTGTTGGTTCTATTATATAGACTCTGTTAAGAATTGGTTATGTTTATTTAGGACTGATTAGTGTGTTTGAAATAAATTCAAGATGAAAGAAATCAATTAATTTTCACGGTCAATGAAGTAAACAAGTTATAATTTTAGTTTTTCATGACATCATTATGATTCACAAAAAGAATTAGTTCTAGTTTTATCGATAGCCCATTATTGGTCCAGCGAACTCTAAATTGGACTGATCAACTTACAAGCCTAATTTTCTCCAGGGACTTTCTTCCTGCACTTCCAAGATTTTTTTCTACACCTCCAAATTTTACGTTCATAATCATTATGTTCCTTGTGAGTTAATTATACTGCTTACCAAACGTATTTATTGCGTTAATGGTTTATATTTACTAAACTGACACTGCCAAGTCACTTTCACAACAACATTTCCGCTCCAATAGCATTCTTCTTTCACCGCTTTTTTCTTTTTTTGTTTCTAAACAACGTTCTTCTTCGTGAGTTGTTCTTCTTTTCCTTTTAGTTATCTTTTGGTTCATCTTCATTTTTTAGCCACATGTATGTAGTCACTTCCTTCTTTCTCCATATTATATCGTTTGTTTATTTAAATTTTTGGGCAAGCCTCCTATTTATTTTTATTGTAGCTTGCATGTACCGGATTTTGAAATTCAATTTCAAAAAATACCAGATTTGGAAATCCAATTTAGATAAGCTCTAGATTTCTAAATCCGTTTAAGTAAATAACTCAATTACTAATGTGTGGACTTTTGAAATATAGTTTGTAAAAATATTGACTTTCGAAATCTGGTTTATAAAAGTACTTACTTTTGAAATCCCGTTTGTAAAAGTAACGGTTTTGTAAATCTTCCGAATTTGTAAATTTGTCTAAGTTAGGAACACATCGAATTTTGAAAATCAGCTTAAAAACTAAATAGATATCAAAACCCATTTCATACATCATATTTCGAAATCTGATTTTTAGAAATTATCAAATTTCGAAATCCAAATTAAAATATTATCGAATTTCAAAATCTAATGATCTCAAAATCCGATTTTTATGAAATTTCTGGATTTCAAATTTCGATTTGGAAACCCAACATTTTTCAAAATCCGGTTTACGTTGCTCTCGGATTTCCAAATCCGATTTATATATATTTTTTTATTTTTTTACATATTAATTTTTTTTGTTTTGTTGATTTTGATTTTATTTGATTTTGTTTAAAAATGTATTGTTTTGTTATATTTTTTTATGTTTTTTTATTTATTATTTTTAATTTTATTTAATTTTTAAAAAACTTTTGTATTTGTTTTTTATTTATTTTATATTTTCTTTTTATTGTTCCTAAAGACTTGTTGATTGTTTTTGTAAATTTTGTGTTATTTAAAAAAATTAATGATTTAATGGTTATGTTATTTTTTTTAATTTTATTTATTTTGTGTGTTATTTATTTATTTTGTTTAAATTTAGTTATTTGTTCGGTGTATTGTTTTAATGTTTGTTTGAATTTGTTTGTTATAATTTTGTGATTTTTTAATTGTACTATTTTTTATTTTTTAATTTATTTAGTTTGTTTTGTGAATTAGTTTATGTCCATTTTAGTTGTTATTGAACACATGAGTTCTATGTTAGTATCATTTTGTAGGTGGTTAGAGTATTCTTATCTAAAATGGAAGATTTTCCTTTAAATTTCATGGATTCACGAGTAAATTTGAGTTTCATATCAGATTTTTCTTCTTTTATAAATGAAATGTGCGAGAGAGATTATACAAATAACTTTACAATTGATGAGATTTTCCCACTCATGATGAGTTAATTCAATGGGTTCGAGGGATTGCTTTTGATCTTAGTTTTATTATTGTGATTATAAGATCTAATAAAGCTAATGCTCAACTAGGAAGAAAAAGTATGTATTGTTAGGATGTGAAAGGGGTGGAAAGTATAGGAAATACAAATCTAATGTTCAACTGAGTATATGTGGCATAAGAAAATGCGATTGTCCTTTTATACTAAGGAAAACAATCTCTAATGGAGAGGGATGGGTATTGAAGGTAATGTGTGGATATCATAACCATGATTTGTAAAAGGCTTTAGTTGGTCACCCTTTTGTTGGGAGGTTAAAATCTAGTGAACATTCATTGCTTATTGATATGACTAAGAGTCAAGTGAAACCTACAAACATTCTTCTTACTCTCAAAGAAAATAATGAGTGTAATATGACAACAATTAAGCAAATATATAATGCAAGATATACTTACAAATGACCATTGAAAGGTTCAAGAAATGAATTACAATAGTTGATTATAATGTTGGAGTAGATGTGTCGATGAATTTGAGGTCGTAAGTGACCTCTTTGGACACATCTTGATGCAGTAAAATTATTGAATGCATTTAATATTGTTTTCTTGATGGATAACACCTACAAAACCAACAAATATTGGTTGCCATTACTTGAGATAGTTAGGGATACCACATATTGACTTTCTCAACTGCCTTTGCATTATTATCAAGTGAACAACAAAATAATTTCACTTAGGCTTTAGAAAGGCCAAGAGGACTGTTTATGACATTTGAAGGTGGTGTATAAGTTATTGTGAGCGATAAAGGCCTAAATTTGATAAATGTTATTAGCATTGTATTTCCTGAATGCTATCATATGCTTTGTCATTTCCATATTTAGAAAAATGTGCAAGCCAAGTGAAAAATGTTAGTAAATTCTGTTGAGGCGTGGAATGTGGTCTTAGAAGCATGGGAAAATGTCATGGATTGTGAACTTGATTCCACTGTTAGTGTTTGTGTTGATCGCCTTCATCATGTTTGTATTTCATGGCCTTTATTCTTTGGATATGTCAATGACTCTTGGATAATTTTGTATAAGAAATTCTTTGTAAAGGCATGGACAAACTAAGTAATGCATTTTGGAAACACGACATCAAACAAGTATATTTGCATATTATTTTATTTAGTTATTTTTGTTAGTTGTTTTATGATATTGTTCATGTCGTTTGTATTAGGGTTGAGTCTGCTCATTGGAGCTTGAAGAAAATATTGGGAAGCAATATGGGAGGCTTATACTTCTGTTGGGATGCAATTCATAATATCATCATCCTGCAACATAATCAAATAAAGGCGTTGTTTGAAAAAAGTCTAAATCTTATGAGTGACATGTTTAAGCCAAGCATGTATAAATGATTGGTTGGATATGTATCAAGACATGCTTTAGGACTCATTGTTGAGGAGTTTGATCGAGGTAAGCATATAGGATTTTATAGTGAAAGTTGTGGTTGCATCTTGAGAACAACATATGCTCTTCCATGTGCTTGTCAATTAGCACAATATGACTCTAGGGTGATTCCTCTCTCTAAATTCATATAATGTGGACTTGATTGAGATTTTCAAATATTCATCAAATCAAAGAGAAATATTTTTTGTTGGCATATAAATTATTTCTCCACTCTCCTCTATTTTGGAAATTGAACACGACCAATATAATATAAGAAACTTTGTATGGGTGCAAAACTTGAGCAACATTATACAACATAGTCCCACTTTCGTTTTCCTCTTAAATTTCCTTATATAGAGCCTAAAGAAAATAATGATTGTAAATTTATGGGTTAAATATGTTTTTGGTCCCTTAACTTTCAATGAAAATTTGAATTAGTCCCTCTCCAAAACTTTGACCCAATTTAGTCTGCCAACTTTAGAAATGCATGGATTTAATCCTTTTATTTGTTTAGTTTATTCGACATTTCAAACGTGTTTCATGATAACATTTAAGTTATTTACACCATTTGACACATTTTCACTTCCATGTTAGCTTAGAAACACGTTGGAAACGTCAAATAAACTTAACAAAATTTGGTTAAAATGACTAAATTCACACATTTCTAAAGATGAGAAACTAAATTGGTCCAAAGTTTCGTAGGAGGACTAATTCCAATTTTCACTAAAAGTTAAGGGACCAAAAACATATTAACCCTAAATTTATTTTTTACTATTGAGCAACTACATCTGTTCTGAATGTCCTTGTTTTGAATGATGAGTTTAATTGTGAAGGATGTGTTAAATGTACTCCATGTAGCATTACATGTTTTTTCTTCTCTATGTGACATACAAATAGTTGGTTGTACTAATCTCTTTTTGGATAGTCTACATTTACTTGAGTTTGTCTAAAGTGTGGAGTTGTATAAAGCATATAGTCCTTCTAGAGTTTAGGGTCCTAACATAAAGGAATTGATTAAGAAAAACATATTTAGCTCTTTTTCCAAGAGATTATTTAGTGTGACGTTTCTTTTGCTAATGAATCTCTTTGATAGACAAAAGTAATGGATATTCCCTACAATAGAATAAGCATATAGATATTTTCATGTAGAACAAGGTTAGCTTAATTCTATATGCTTATCATCTGAGCATATTCATGCTTTTTTAGACGTAAAATAAGATTGTATAATATTTATCGTTTGTCAGATGAAACTCTTGTGTATTACATGATCTATTGTTGAACTAGACTACCATCTTATAGACAAAGCATGGCTACATTTTATAATAGGTTATTTTATGTAAGACCTAGGAAATTCATACTAATAATAATTAATAAAGTACAAGTGTTAAACAAGAACAATGGTAGCTCAAGTGGTTTAGTGTGTAGAGTGATGTGGAGAGGACTTGGGTTCAAGTCCTGTGTGTGTGCCTTAGTCAGATATTTTTATTGTGTTTTGTCTTACAAATATATTGTGAATGTGGAAGTATAATTTGACATGTTATGTATGAGTGAATTAACATGAATTACATGATAGCTTGATGGTTAAGCATATCTTGGTAGGTAGTGGAATGCAGGTTCGAAAGGAAGGAAAAACCTAGAACCTCTAGAGGTTCCTTGAGAAACTAGAAGGGTAGCTTAGAGCTAGCTAGTAGCTGAGGTGTAGTAAAAGCACAATAATGGCCACTTACTATTAATTTCGTGCTAATTATTTTTATTTATTTTTGGGCTAGAAAATTGGCAGTGGGTGAGAAAACAGAGAGTTATGGAGTTTGGCAGTAAGGAGAGTGAGAGGGAGCTGAGAAATAGTGTTCCAGAGAGAGAATTTGAGTGTTGAGAGGGAGTAGGAGTGGAACCATTGAATACAAGAAGAATCCATTAGGATTTTCTTTTGGGAGCAAGGAAACCAAGTAAGGGGAGTTGTCCATGCTTGTTTTAATTTCGTTTATATTATTCTGAATGTTTTCATGGCTTGAATGTTTGAATCTCCCTTCAATTTGCATGAATTTTCGTAAGTTTTGGGTTGTTAGTTTTGAAATGGTTGAAAAGCCAAGAATGGGGGAGGGGGTTGAATTGGCTAGTTTAAAAATTTAGGCTATCTTTGTAAGCTAAAAACCACCTTTAATTGAATCAAAATAGATCACCAAGTTAGGATGCAAACAGTACTAAACTGTACACTTTCAGTCGATCAAAAACAGAGTTAATAGATTGATTTTACTAAACAGATTATGTTCTAGTATAATCAATCGATTGAAACAGAAAAACAGTCGACTGAAATACTGAGAAAAATGCAGAAATGCGAACTTGAATTTTAAACCAGAAACAATGCTCAAGAATGATCAAGAACAATTCCAAATGATTATAAAAACATGCTCAATGCAATAGATGTTATGTGTCGCAACCGAAATCGCGACGGGACGACGAACCAAAAAAAATAAATTTGTAAAAACAGAGTTTGGAGTCGCCACCATAGTTATTATAGGAAACTATGGAAAACCATAAAAAAGAGCAAGGTCTGCGAAAAACCAAATTCTGGGTCCGGAAGTCGGTTACGCGTGGGGAAGGTATTAGTACCCCACAACGCCCGTCCTAAGACAGTACCTTTAATTAAATGTGCAAAAGTTATGTGGTTTTTCAAAATATTTATTTTTCCCCAAAAAAAATATAAAAGGATGTACAAAAGAAACACAAATATTTTTTTATTTTTTAGGGCCCAACGAGGATTAATCCTCGCTCTACGTATCTCCATTCACAATGGAGAATCAGGGTTACGTAGTTCTTTATGAAAATCTATTTGAAAAATGATTTAATTTGTTTTATAATTTTGAAAATCTTTTAATTTAAATTTTAGTATTATTTTAAAATTGGTGTCATACGACGCGAGCGACCAGATAGACACTTGAAATAAATTCTTTTTTTCTAATCTTTTATTTTTTATTTTTTTAATATTTTTTTAGTTATTTTAGAGTAGTTGTGGATGTCATTGCGACATGAGCAACCAAATAGATATAAAAGAGTAAACAAAGAAAGTTATATTTTATTTTTAGATCATCTGTATATATTTTTAGAAAAAACAAAAGTCTAAATTGGATATCATGCGACGCGAGCGGCCGGGCAGACAATAAAGAAAAGGGAAAAAATATTTTTTATGATTAAAAAAAAGAATGAAAATTGAAAAAAACTAAATCAAAAGCTGAAAGAATTGAGAGTGACGTACCTTAAAAAAATTTCAATATCTCCTCACCTTTTCTCTTTTCTTTTTTGTTTTTGCTTCCTTTTCAAATTTGTGTTTGTTTTTCCAATAGAGATAAAGATGAGAGGTGTCTATGTGGGTGGTAATGACAGGAAGAGAGAGTGTAGAGAATGTTTTCTTCTTCTTTTTTCTACCTCCTTCAATATGTTTTTTTATGTTTTTTTTGAAAGAGAGATAAAAAGGAGGTGTGTATGTGGGAGTAGTGATGGGAAAGAATTAGAGAAGTGTAGAGAATCCCTTTTCGGTCCCGACAGAGTGCGTATTTATACTCACACCTTGCAATATCAATGCAATCTTAGCCTTAATTGTAATGAACAATATAAGGAAGGAATTGGTCATGATACCAGCAAATTATGGGGATCAAATCGCAGCCAAACAAAGTACAAAATCAATCATCATCAGTAACAAATCAGAGCACAAAATCAATCCTAATTAATAATATTGATTCTTACCATTTGAAGAGATATTGCTTCTAATTATTATTATATAACTAATTTCTCTATTAGGAACAAAGGTTAGAAAATATTTGAGTTATTGGGCTCGTAACAAATTTGGCTCTTCCTCCCTTTTTTTCTTTTTTTTCTAGTTTTTTTCTTTTTTTCTAAAATTAAAGTTTGAAAATATTTGAAGAAAATTTTGTTTCACCTTATTTTTTACTTTTATTTTTATTTTTTGAAAATAAATTTATTCACCCGGACGAAATTGGGTGTTGACAGCTGCCCCTCTTTAATTAGTTGTTATTAGATAATATGAAAATTTGACTTTTCCATATTATTGTAATAAAAGATAAGTAAAGATAAAAACACTAATTTCGTTCGGGTTTCAAAAAAAGACAAATTTGAAGACAAACTTGACCATACCAAGTAGAGGGTCTCGATTTGACACACTAATTCTTTTTGTTTTTATTTTCATTTTTTAGAAAAAACCAAATTAGACCAATCCCGAGGAGAGGGTCTAGATCCAAAGGATTCAGCGACCATTACCATGTAGAGGGCCCCAATCCTAAAAAAGATCTTTTTGTAACTTTGACTTTTTGAAAAAGAGATTAGACCAATCATGAGGAGAGGGCCTATATATAAATATTCGGTGACCATTACCACGTAGAGGGTCCCAATCTGACAAAGAAATCAATGACCACTGCCGTGCAGAGGGTCTTGATGTAAAGAGATCGATGACCATTGCCTCGTAGAGGGCCTCGATGTGACATAAGAAATCAATTACCATTGCCTCGTAGAGGGTCTTGATGTAAAGAGATTGATGACCATTACCTCGCAGAGGGCGTCGATGGGACATAAGAAATCAATGACCATTGCCTCGCAGAGGGTCTTGATGTAAGGAGATCGATGACCATTGCCTCGTAGAGGGCCTCGATGTGAAGAGATCGATGACCATTGCCTCACAGAGGGTCTTAATATATAAAAGAAATCAATGACCATTGCCTCGTAGAGGGTCTTGATGTAAAGAGATCGATGACCATTGCCTCACAGAGGGCCTCGATGTGACAAAGGAATCAATGACCATTGCCTTGCAGAGGGTCTTGATGTATAAAAGGAGAACCTGAATTTTGCTTTTGAATTGTTGACAAACACCAAGTGAATGCCTGAGGTTTTTGAGACTTGAACAAAAAAATATCATTGCTGACTTTTTCTTTTTTTTTTTTAAATGATTTTCAATGATTTTTTGGAGTATGATGGATGATTTGATGATGCATGAAATGTTATGATTTTCTTTTTGAAACTATATGATATGCTTGCATGGATGCGTGAATGCATTAGTGGAATTTGCTCTTTTTTTTCATTTTTTCATTTTTCATAAAGCTAAGAAATGTTGGAGGAGTTATGCATATGCACACATTATGAATCATTGATGATGTATGACATGCTATGATTTTCTTTTTAAACCTAGATGATGATGCATGCATGGATGCGTGGATGGCATGTGTGAAATTTGCTTTATTCAAAAAGATGAATTACTCATGTAGGCATAACTTGGTATGATGTATGAATTTTTCTTTTACATTTTTTTGAAAACAAATTTGAATTGATTCCCATTTCATTGTTATTTCTAATTCATAGAATCATTCTACTTTTATATTTTTTTACTTTTTTTAAATCATTTCTTTGGTCTAATCAATTTATTAACAAACATTTTTTTATTCATTTCTCTTGAAACACTATTTGAATGACATGCATGAAATTGTCAAGGGCTCGGAAAGGTTTGGATGAGGTGATGAAGATTAATTAGGGAGTTGCCCCAATTTGAATTGGTCTTAGGGGCACAAAATGTGTTTGGGCTTTCCTAATTATTAATGGTATGAAGGAAATGATGGGGACTTCAAAATAAAAAAATGCCCCTAGTGTGAAAGCCTAGGATGGTCTTCGGGTGCAAAAGCGTGTTTGACTTTTTCCAAATGAGGAGAAAAAAATGACAGGGTCTTCACAAGTTGCCCCTAATGTGATCACAATCTTCATTATAAATAAAATATCCCAATTTAGAATGAATAATGGGAATATATGAATTACTAACAAAGTGACTGCCCCAGTTTGAGTTTGGGATTGATAAAGATGAACTATTTTAATGTTGGTCAAGGTTTAGGCTTAGAGCGGAGGATACTGTATGAGCACAAATGAAATTTCATGAAGAACGAATTGAAAGGGGACAACCCAAATTTAACCAAATTGCTTGATTGCTTGTGCTGATTTTGGAGCTTTGAAAACATGTCAACCAGACATAAACTGCCCCAGTGTTTAAAAGAAAATCTTTGAACACACTTTTTCAATCTTTTTTTTTAATCTTTTTTTTTAGAACAAACCTGTTAGCAAATCAAAATTTTCCTCTGAATTAAAACCTTCGAAAGATAACAACCAATATTTGATCTGTGTGGACTTTATTAGGCTTGTATTGTGGCCGAGGCTAGGGGTATGGAAGTAAATGATAGTAAAGGCCCAAACAAGTGATGTGATGATTGTTTCAACAAGGATCTTTGAATAATGTTTCATTCAGATTTTGTTTGACTTCTTCTTGTTCACCTTTTTTTTCTTTCTATATTTTGACCGTTTATTCTCATTCTTCAAACTTTTGCTTTTTTTGATATATATAACCATATCATTTCTTTCTTTTTTTTTTATATTTATGTATTGGTAAACTACAAGTCGGATGAAACAAATGCAAACATTATGTCAACCCTCAGTGGGAGGGTGATCCTTGTTTAGGGTAATTTGAAAGAAATTTTTTGGAAGGCTCAAATTGGGTAGCAAAGGATAATTACTTTTGTTTTTTTTGGATAAAGAAACATGGCCACACATCATTTCAAATCATGGTTTTTTTTCTCAACAAAAAATTTAATTCAAAGGAAAATAATTTAGTTCATGTAACAGGATGTCCCTTGTTTTGTTCTTTTTTTTTTTACTTTTTTTTGTCTTATTTTTTTGCATTAACTAGAGATAAGGCCAATTTAAAGTAATATAAGTGGGTACAAACCTGACGTTACAAGTCAGTTTTATAGGATTGAGTTAGGCTAAAAAATCACTTCTTAACATAGTATCAGATCCATGAGTTAAAGTTTATCCTAGCAAGATTTATCATTTGTTGGGCCTATCGTGCCACTCGCTACCAGATCACCCATTAATGTCTAGTCCCACGCTTGAAATGTATATACCTTGACGTGAGGGGTATGCTGAAGATCTCACATCGACTTGAGATAAGGCGAATTTATAGTATATAAGTGGGTGCAAAACCTCACCTTACAAGGTTGTTTTGTGAGGTTGAGTTAGGCTTAAAATTTACTTCTTAAGAAGCAATCAATTATAGTTACATGCATCACTTATTACCACACAAGCCGAAACTTGAATACAAAATTGAGGACTTGAAGCTTTAGTTAGAGAATGATTGAGATGACTTCTCATTTAGAACAAATGATTCTCAAGCAACAACATGATTGCTTAAGTTTTAAGGCATGTAGTGGTGCATAGGCATCTTAAATGCGTGAGACCAAATATAAATGTTAATGCTCAAGCACCAATGTGGTCGCTCAAGTGTTCATGAAGCAGTGAAAATTATGCTTCTGTAACTTTTTATGTGTGGCATAATGAGCACATCACTTAAGAGTTTGAATGATGCTTAAGTGATGGTCGCTCAAGTATGGGAGGAATGTTTGAATGAGGGAAACAAAAAACTAATTATACTCTTTAAAGTTATATCACTTAATTAGCATGAGGTCATTCAATTGAGAAAGCCTTTCTCAATTTCAAGAAACAGGGTCACTTAAGCAAGTGATGCATATTTAATGGTAATGAACAAATTATGTGTGTGTGTGTATGTGTAGGCCCATGATTTAACTACTGAAGCCAAACAGAGAGACCCTAAAACCCTAAATCCTAAACCCTAATATATATATATATATATATATATATATATATATATATATATATATATATATATAATTTTATTTGATGATGAAAATTATAATGATGAGATGTATGTACCAGCACACATTGTGTTGTATTTTGTATGTGATATATGCATGATATGCTACATGTATGACCTTTTATAGATGTGTTTCCCTTTATGGGTATGGATACCTATGATTATAATATGCCATAAAGGTTATATTATTAAGTAAGAAGCTCATTAAATAAAAGAGATATCTTATGCTTTATTAGTGATACAATCACATAGATTAAGACATCACACAATAAAAAGTTGAGGGAAGTTTGTGTATCAAGTTGTTACAAAGTAGGTGCATGAACTACACTAATATAGGAAGTTAATGTTAAATTTCCAATACACTTATGTGAAAACAGATTAACATGCAAAAATGGATGGTTTAATTGTATTTCAAAACATTTTTGCAAAGCTTCATTTAATAAGTGCTAACAAAGGAAGTTTATATTTGATAGATGATATATTAAGTAGTTTTCTTGAGGATATCATTTTATGAAGATTATTAGACACACCTTTAAGCGTAAAAGCACATTGTCAAAAGTTCTTTTCAAAACTTGGTTTTAGCCAGATTCTCCTTTTTTAAGTCAGATGAAGATTAGTAACATTCAATTTAGAAGATAATGGATGAGAAATATTTGCCATGGTATTTTTATACTAGTTCATTAGCAGAAAATGGACTATGTTCAATTCACAATAAATTGGTTGAGTTTCACTACTATTTTGACCTCATCCCCTCCTAGCTAAAAAAATCTAAGAATTATCTAAACATGCTCACTCTTGGCTAGATATCCAAATATTGTTTGACATATAATCCCTTTTGGTTAAACATCTTAATATTGTTATGACCTCAACCATCCTAACTAAAAACTTGACAATAATTTTGACCTTAACCTATCTTGGTTAACCCACTGAGTATTGTTTTGAACGCAACCACTTTTTACTAAAATTAAGTATTGTTTGAAACATATATAGTCACTCATAGCTAAGACACTAAGTATTCTTTGGATCGCAACTACTCTTGGTTAAGCATGAGTATTGTTTAGAAAGCAATCATTATTGGCAAGGGTTTGGTAAAAGATTAGATTGATCTAAAATATCTCAAAGGTTTTGCTTACTATATGGAGAGGTAGTGTGTTACAATGAATACAAGGTTTAATCATTATACTAGTTTGTTATTTGAACATGAATAATGTTCTCGTGAGATATGTGCACTTAGAGCTTTGAGCAACCAAATTCAATGTTTTTTAACTCTTGATCACTTGTTGTCTTATCCTTTAAGTTGAAAGATTTAATTACTTGGTTGAGAAAACACCTATTACAAATAATTTTCTACTTGTTGAGAATCTTCCTTTCTAATCTTCATCTTTATAGGTTCGTTTATTCATGCATGAACATAGAGATGGATTAAATGAAATAAAAATGCAAGTCATGCAATGTAAACTTTTCTAGGTCTTTCTCCATGTGAGTTGCTAGGTTGAGGCACGTTAGTTTGATCTAAGGTCTTTAAACAAACAAGAGGGTTCATCTTCATGGCTTATATGACCTCCTTACATTTGAAATGTTGAAAGGTAAGGACATCCGAGGACGATTCACAACTATATTAAACTTGGTTCTCTTATTGATGCTTAGAAGCATAAACCCAAACACAAAAAGGATGTTGTGGGCATGTTGTTAATAGAGCTTTACAACATTGTAGCATTTGTGCCTCCCTTATAACAATAATAGGAGCATCATTTAAAGCTTGAATAAAGTAGTGTAATCCTTCCATTTTCATGTTTTTCACTTCGTTCAAAATGGACACAATCAAACTCATATGTGACTTGATTGTTGGTTGGTCTTTAATGAAAAATCTAAAGTAAGAACATGTTAATCTCAACGCTTAAAATAATTTTTGCTAAACTCACTAGAGAATAAAAAGGAATACGTTCATTAGACTATGCATTCATTTCCCATATATCTGCATTAGGTGGGAAAGTCCTATGAGAAAACGAAGTCTACATCTTAATTAGATTGTGTGAAGAGAATGAAAATTTGGGTGCATGAGATACATGAGACGGAAGAGCAAATAAGTTTGAATCTTGTGTACCATCATTTGATAAAGCACTTGAATCTTTATAAACATTATTTAGATGAGGGGTAAAACCTTGTATGCCTATACAAGCTAGAAAAACAAGAGTAGTGTTGGAAAAATTGTAGTCAACATCATTTCTATCTAAACTAGCTAGAGTGCGCCTTGAGCTTTCTATTTGTCATGGGTTGTAACAAGATCTTCTAAAATCACCTCTACCACTTGTGTTTAGAACAAATGACTTATGACTATCTAGAAATGTTGACAAAAAGAAGAAGATGGACTTACTTCACTACAAGAAAAATGCTTATTACCGACGGATTCAGACCGTCGGTAATGGCCATAATCCGTTGGTAATAATACTTTATCGACGGACTTTCGACGGCAAAAAATCCGCTGGTAAACATATCGTCGATAATACTTTAGCAACAAATTATAAAAGTTCGTCGGTAATTACCGACGACCACATCCGTCGAAAAATCCATTCGTGCAGGCACTGCCATTACCGAAGGATTTGTCCGTCGGTAATTATCAACGGATGATGATGATGATGACTTATGAAGAAATGTGGAAGACTTAATGATGATTCATGGAGAAATGTTGAAGACTTAAAGAATGATTTAATTTAAGAAATACATTGAAGACTTAAGAGTTTAGTATTTTAGTTGTTGAAGTCTTGTAATTTGTGCATCTTATTTAAAATAGTTAAATTAGTGGGTCAAGAGTCAAAAGACAAAACCCAAGCAGTAGAACACTAAAAGAATTTATTTTTTTGCAGAACTCATTGGAATAATCGATTATAGTGATAAACGATTATCTTAGTGAAAATTGATTTTTGAGAAAAGCCTATGTAATAATCGATTATCACTTGTTGATAATTGATTATCAATTTTTGATAATAGATTATCACTGCTGATAATATATTATCACAACGAGAAAATTGTTTTCAGAAAATTTTATGTGATAATCGTTTATCAGCGATAGTTGTGACTTGACTCTTCAGTTTCTTGACCTAATTTCGTAAAAGGCTGCTATAAATAATGTGGTAGGCTTTCATTTAAAGACATAAAAGTTAGAGAAGTCTTAGTACTTGAGAACTCAATGTGGAAAGACTTTGAAAAATACCTAGTGTGGGTAAAATGATAACTTTCACCAAGTAGGTTCTTGTGTGATTGAGTGTTGCTATTGTTGCTAGGAGAATTTGTCCATCATTTGTGTGATTCAAAGGAGGTGTTCATTTCTTGTGGATTTAAGGAAGGTGTTTCTTCATCTCTTCTATGATTCAAGAGAGGTATCTTTTGTAACATCTCAAAATTTATACCACAATATTTTTAGTATGTTAACACCTAAAATTTTATAATACATTACTTTGTATGTATGTTGTATCTAGTCTAATAAATTATAGACATATATATATATATATATATATATATATATATATATATATATAATAAAATAAGTATGTGTGTGTGTGTCTATGTCTATGTGTTTGTGTGTTTATGTCTGTGTGTGTGTGTGTGTATGTGTGAAGTATGTTAGATGTTATTTTATTTTGTGACAAAATTTCATAAGCATATTACTTAATGAAAACTAAAATAGTTTTAAAGTTGTCACATCTTCATCCTTTGTGAGACTAAAAAAAGTAGTGTTTGAGTTAATCCCTCTATTCAAGAGATTAACAACTAGAGTAATGTCTTTTGATTCGAACCAATATAAATATTATGTGTCATTTTTATCTTTTCGTACTCTATTTAATTATATGTTGATTATATTAAAGGAAAGGTTTTTAATTGAACGCTAAAGTTTGGAAAAATTTAAAGTATTAATTTTTATTAATCAAACCAATTCAACCCTTCCCTCCGACCCCATCTTGGTTTTGTCAAAATGCAAACATTTTGCTGCATGATTCTATCAAAAATCACCCAATGTGGTACAACCTACCTAGATTCTCAACCAAGATGTAGTCGAGATTGTGAAATATTATTAACCATTCCTTAGGGAACTCTCGCAATAAAATAGTAAGGCCCTTGGGTTCTTATGAAACTTCATCCTTTCCATTTATGACCATGTCATTATTGGTCTCGTCAGGTGGAGTTATATTTGGCTAAATTTGGAAGGTGTCACTGTCAAACTGTTTGGAAGGCGACATATGTCAAAATATAGAAGGTGTTATATATCAAACCAGAAAGGTCCTAAGATAAGGTGACCCAAATTTTAACACATGACACATTTCAAATGATGTTAACGCTAATTCAACAAAAGGATCAAATTGATTTTATTTAAAACATATTGAGACTCAATTGAGTAAAAAAATTATAGATATATAGAAACTAAAATAAATCATATGATTAAATATAAAAATCAAGTTACTAATTAATCTTAAAATAAAATAATATAATTATGTATTTCCGTTTCACTATTTTGTTGTTTAAGATTGTGATAAACTATGTTTGTAAGTAATAAAGGAGAAACTAGAGATCGTTAAGGGAGTAATAATTTGATATCCAAACTTGATTTAAGAATAAATAAGTAGTTTCCCGCATATTCGTCTTATATCTGACCAATCGAAGACTAAACCTACATTCATGGATAAAAACTAAAAGTGGGATGCGCTCGTTATTGGACCGATGTCCAACCTTATTGGAGATTAGCAAACCTCAACACTAATAGTCTACGAGCCTTGGTGGTATTCAAAGACTGACCTAGAAGATTGGGTGAGAAATTGAGCCTAGTTCATCTAATAGTTATTATTTATGTATTTTGTTATTATTTTTTTAACTAAAATATTCTCTTATTTTTCTTTTATTTTTCCAAAAAATAAACAATTTATAATTGATTTAGTTATAAATGAAATGGTAACCTCCAACTATTTTGACCTTAGCGATTATTAACTTTGAGTCAAAGGAGTTTACCTTGTCTTTTTTCTTTGATTTAAAATTCTGTATTTTACCGGAACATTAATCAAGTTACTAATTAATCTTAAAATAAATCTGTTTCACTTTCGCTTATGATACATTATGTTTTTAAGATTATGATGATACATACTATTTTATATTAAGTATATATCTTGAGCTTCAATAATTTAAATTAGGTTTATTTTGTATGTTTTTTTATGGGAGTATTTGTGTTAGGTATATTTTAATTTAGTTAACATTTGGCAGTAGGAAAATAACCAATGATGTTTGACAGAAGAGACGAGAAAAATGCAGGCGCACAATAGATGTCATCAGTGGGGCCCACGCTAACGAGCACGCATGGCTACCTATTCCACCATCCTTAGACCTATTGCTCGCCCTGTCAACTCAATCATTTTTCTAATCTCATTTTTTTTTATATTTTATTTTGTTTTGTTTTATTTTATTTCTCAATTTTTACAGCTTTAACATGTTTCTTGATGGGAGATATTTTAAATTAGGTTTCCAATTTAAAATCCGTGAATATTGTATATATAATTATAATGTTATAACAAAAAATGTAATACTTTTATATTTTTAAATTTTGGAACAGCTTCTTTTTTAATATTTTTAAAAAATAGTTCATGAAATATTAATCATAAAATAATTTCATTTAAACTTGTTTGATTAGAAAAAAATCTAGTTAATTCTTTTTTACCTTTACTAAACAGATATTTATAATGATAAACATAAAGGGAAAAGAGAATTGATAGAATAAAGTAGGTGTCTTAATTTGGGAGATAATTTTAATAGTTATGATTGTAATCAGAAATCTAAGAAAATTAGCTGCTTTGCTTTAATGTTGAACATTTTTCTGTAACATTAAAATGGGAATTACTTATTTTAAACAGAACAAATGGACAATAGTTATATTTTTTAATAATTTTAAAACTCTTTTTCCGTCTCTTTCACATTATTAACACTACTAGCCATACGGGTGTAAAATATATATTTATAAATAAAGAAGAATCTGTTTTATAAATGTGTATATATATTTTATTCATTTTATTTTTATAAATGCTTTGATTGATTTGTAAAATACTACCTTAATATTTAATATAATAAAAAAATACAATTGTTCTATGTATAATTATAATGTTATAAAACTAATAAAATGTTTTTTATACTCTCAATAAAAAATTAATAATTATTATTTTACTTTAATAATTATAATAATAGTAACAATTTTTAAATGCATTTATATTTTATCATAGTAAAAAATATAAAGACATGTATTTTTACTAGTGTTAAATAAAGTAAATTTATTGAGGTTCACTTAAAAAAATTATTTTTATTATTACATGTTTATTTTATTTTATTTTTGTTTTACAATATAAAACAAAAAACATGTTTTGCTATAAGAAATTTTTTTTCCAATTTGATATAAGATGTCCATATATATATATATATATATATATATATATATACTTTTTAATATTTTATATCCATTTTATATGTAACACTCCAATTTTTTTTTCTTTCTAAGTTTGACTAATAACTCTATTTTAAATAGTCATTTAAAAATGTTATCACTTTACTAAAAACTAATAAATGAAAATAATGTTTTGCATTCAGATTGTATTGATAAAATGGTAAAATTAGCACAGAAATTACACTGTAAGATTTGTCTATTATTCTTTGATCTTGCCCAACTCTCATTTTTTTTTCATGGTTATGTAGCATTACCAAAGTTATCCCCGCTCCCGGTGTAATATAAAAAAGAAAGGGTAAATTAAGGTAACAAAGTCAAAACATTTTCTTTAAAAAATAAAACTCATAATGAGATTAAAAAGCCTTTCTGAAAGTAAATAAAACTTTTTTTAAGAATCACTTCCTTTAAAAAATCAATAAAATAATTAAATAAACATAAAAGTTTTTTTTTTTCACACAATACAACTTTTTTAAAGAGAATTGGGGTAACCATTACTTTTCAAACAAAATCAATTAGTTTATGCTTTTTTATTTTATTTTGAAAGGTATTTGTAGAACTGTCAAAATGGGTTGGAACTCGCGAGGCAATCCGGCTCATCATAGGTTCGGGACGGGTTGGGTTGAAATTTTTTTACAAATTTCAATACGAGTTGATTTTTGACCCGGCTCATTTAGAACCCGGCTCATTTGAGTTGAACCCGTGGTGAGCCGGGTTGGCTCACCAACCCGCAGATAAAAGGGTCATGTTAGGTTGCTTTTTTATCCAACACATAAATAATTTGTATTTTTTTTATTTTGGTTTGATTTTGGATTGTATTAAAGTTTATTTAGATTTTAATTAGAATTACAATTTAGTTTTGATTGAAAAAAAAATAATATTTTTTTTAATTAAGTGAACCCGTGAGTCAACCTGTTTAACCCGCTAACCCGTGGTGGGTCGAACCGGGTTCAAATTTTTTTGGCTCTCTAAAAAGTGAGTCGGATTGGATTGGCTCACTAAATCATCAACCCATAATGGATCGAGTCGAATCGGGCCGGGTTACCAATTTTGACATCTCTAGTCTTTGGTTTCATTATAATTTTATTCTTAAAAAATACTTCAATAAATTAGAGTAGAAAATTGTATTTAAATAATATGTTATCTCGACTTCCAAGTAATATAAAACTAAGTTGATTTTTTCATTCTCACATATAACACCAATGATCATGTTGATTAATACCAATAACTACTTCTACATATTTAACTATAATAAAATTAATTAATTGGCATTTTTAAAATTCTATACTAGATTATTAAAAAGAACAATGTATTACGATCTATGCTGAATTATAATATAAAATTAATTTACATTGTTAGTTTATAATATTTTTATTATTTATATAATAATCTTTTAAATTACACTTTTGATTAGTCTTGTAATTAGCACTTTGTCTAAAGATGAGAGTGGCATCTAATCCCATCACTTTTATCCCTAAATAAACTTTGTATTTGCATTTTCATTTTACCTTTTTCTCATTTTAATTATATTCATTCATTCTTCTTTTTTGTGAAGTTTTTAGGGTAGAGGGTAGGGGAGAGTAAGCATGGGTTTTGGAGATGTCACTTGAAATAATGTGTGTGCACCCCACTATGCTAACCCACATTTATTTTCTTCTTGTCTATGATAAGAAAGCCTAAGATTTCATCAAATATACACATACATTTCATCAATCAATTCACTTCCTCAACCAATTTTACATCACACATCTTACAAATTCATAGGAAGAAGATCACGACACAGAATCTTGGTACTTTTGAACCTCCTCAGATTTTCTGCATCACATTTTTTTAGCAACAAGAATCTCAAAAGTTTGTCATACTTGCACGCTTCAGCATCATTATGTTCTTCGGCATGTAAAAGGTATAATCAACACATTCTCCTCACTCAAACAACATCTGCTTCAAATTGATTCCAACATCTTTCACATGTGCATGCGTATTTCATCGGAATATTCTGATTTTATTCATTTTAGTTCTATTCAGTGTATTGCATAAAGGTGTCTAAATTCAGAATTTTCTTTTGGAATAGTTTGGAATAGTTCTTATAATGTTTCGGTACATCCAATAGTCTTACATCACTTAAACAATTGAGGTTAAACGTAACTTCAATATTTTTTCCTTCTCTTACCTTTTGAACCACTCTTTAAGGACAAAATCATAATAGAGCTCCACGTTTCAAAGCAGATAATATTTTGTTGAGTTAAATATGTTTTTGGTCCCTTAACTTTAAGTGAATTTTGGAATTAGTCCATTTCGAAACTTTAGATTAATTTAGTCATTCTTTTTTTCAAACTACGTGGATTTAGTCATTTTAATCAAATTTTGTTAAATTTATTTGACGTTTTATATAGCATTGTATTTAAGTTGTTTATACTGTTTGACACATTTTTACTTTAATGTTAAGTCAAATACTATTATGAAACACGCTTGAAATATGAAATAAACTTAATAAAATTTAATTAAAAGGACTAAATCTACGTATTTCGAAATATAAAAGACTAAATTAGTCCAAAGTTTCGAAATGAACTAATTCCAAAATTTATTAAGAAATCAAAAAGATATTTAACCCTATTTTTTTCTTCTTTCATTATCTGTGAATTATCTCTTAAGAAGAAAACCGTGATACTTAGTTAATGCAAAAACACAGGGATATCCGAACTTCGGAAACACTTATATTTAAGAACATGACTCAAGAAGAGTAGTACTTTAGATATCTAGAAAAGAAAAACCTACCTACACTGCTGCTGCACAATCTCAATGCAGAACAACCATATCAGTTAATTAAATATTGTCTTGGTGCAGAATTTAATAACTTGCGTGTACAAAAAAAAACACATGTATCATATTACTTGGCTTACGTAGTTCTTCTGGCAGGTTTTGAAGCACTATCAAATTTGTGGATATAAAGATGGTGATTGAAATTTAATTAATGGCAATTGGCTAGGACCTAACAGTGCCTCCAATTTTTCTACAAGGGTTAACAAAAAATGTTGCTTGTTGTCACCAAATTCTGTGATATGTTATGTATATGTTGCAGCTGTTGGTGATTCTGGTAGTGACAGTTGTGATGGATTATCCAATCAGAATTTGTAAACTCTTGACGTTATCTGCAGTGGCGGATTGTTTAATTATGACAGAACCTGATTTGGTTTTATAATGGCTCAGTGCCAATGCCATTTAAACATGTCTCTGCCACTTTGCTTGATACATAGTTCTTTTTAACCAATGCTTCAAAGTGACCATTAATAAATTATTAATAGGCACAAATGTGTTTGTTTATGTTTTGGTTTAAATCCTTGGACTTGAAATGATTCCTAGGATGATTTAGAAAACTCTCTGGCCCCTAACATAGAATAAAAGGTCCTTTTTAGTTACAAAACTACCAATTAACTAAATCAATGTTTTTCCTTTTGGTACAGAAAAGTTTAGGTAAATTGGCAATCATAGTTTAGCTGTGATTTTAGGACAACATAATTACCTATTATTTATTTATTTATTAACTATTATTATTATTATTATTATTATTATAATTGTGATACATCTAATAATCTTATTATTTTTGGGAGTAGGTTTCAATAATTTCATATACACATTAAATTTCCAAATTTCATTAAAGCTAAAGTAGTTTTCAAAGTTATAAAAAATTTAAAAAAATGTTTAAAACTATTTATTAATAAGAGATTTTTGTAATAACAAAATTTAATTTTATATAATTTTTTAGACGGAGAGACACCTAGTTTTAGACGGAGACACATCCTAGTGATCTACTCATTTTCTTTTTCATGTTATGATAAAAGAAAAATCTATATTTATGTTGGGTTTTTGAGAGATGATGAGTATGAAACATAAGCTTACAAATGGATTTATAGGTCTTCATGCTTGTATGATCACTATTAGGTATTTCGTAAGAAAATTACACTAGGGATATGTCGTTAGGAACAATGGCCGCATTCCTAAGATATTGTCCGTTTTTTTAGTGTACCGAAATAGAAATATCTAATAAACTTAACAAGAAACGTATAATAAATTTAACAAAATTTAGTTAAATAAATTAAATCTACATATTATTAAAGATGAAGGACTTAATTGGACCAATGTATAATGTCTAAAAATGAGAAAACTATGAGCTAGAAAACGTTACCTACTAAACCCAAACCAATAATTGATGATTGTTTTTTAATCATAACAAAACTAATACAGGCTAAACTAAAAAATGAGTGGTATACTAAAAGGGTTTTACTCCTTTACTTTTTTCTTGCTAGACGCCCATCATTGTTTGAATCTAAATTAAGGTATATATATAATGAAATACGATAGCTTTTTTATTACAATAATTTTTAATTTCATTTTATTATTTTTAATATTTTTAATTTGATTCGTTTTTATTAAAAATAATATCTTCTATCAAATTTATAATAACATCATTTTTAATAAGTTAATTAACTTGGATTGATAATGTATTATTTATTGTTCATACTAAATATCGTTGTTGTATTATTGTTTTCATTAACTTAATATAATGACTACACTAACTCTTTTTAAAAACGGTAAGACAAAATTAAATATAATCAAAATAATAGGATGAAATTGAAAAAATTATCATAATAATAAAATAAAAAAAACTATTACATTTTTGTAAAGATATTTGAACATCAGTGTCTATATTATCACGTGTAATACGTTATCGTCGTTAAATAAATATATAAAATATGATTGAGATCAGGTCAATAAAAAAAATTAGGCAAATTTATATTTTGACAACTTAAATATATTTTTTAATAATATCTTCTCTTATACAATAAAAAAATATATTTTAAAAAATAAAAATGGATTTAAATATTTGAGTCAATTCAATTCGTTACATATTCAAACCAAGTTGCCTTAAAAAGATTATATTTTTTTTAAATGTTGTTGAAACTGAATTTCAATCACTTAACTCACGAGTTAAATGAATTTGAAATAGATTAAATGGGAGTTTATTTGTAACAAACTAACAATAATATTTTATTATTTTTTATTATAACTATGTTGACTTAATTTGGTTTTTTACAACACAGGATATTGTTTAATAATATATAAATATACCTAGATTGTACTACAATAAATATATGATAAATTAAAAATACAACATTCTGAACCAATGCATCTAATTTACCAATTTGTGATATGTGAAGTTGGGTTACAAAATTTTTAACTTATAAAAATAATAAACTAAATTGAACGGACTTGTTTTTAACTCAATCTAGAATTAACCCTTATAAGTAGTGACAAACTTACGTGTACACAAAGTTGTGCAAACACACTCCTGATTTTGTTAAAATTATTACCAAATATTTAAAAAAAAATTATTTTACCCTCTCTCATTTTATATATTTGTTCACCTAATTTTGTTTTTTCTAATTCTTTACTTTTTATTTTGAAAGGTTGGTGAATTAAGATTCGAATAATTTTTAATTGTCCCTCCATAAATTAGGATTTGTATGCATCTTGTGTATGCTTGTAAATAAGATTAATCCACTTTGACATATCTGATATTTTTAAATATAAGACCAACGTTTTCTAACATATGGACTTATTTTTTGTTTTGTATATCTTGAAATTGATAAGAGTAGATGAAATATGATTAGCCAGTTTCCTGAAATATTTGAAGTTGAAGAGGCTCTTGTGAGCTACAAATCTGTCCTCTGCATCTCCTTATTTTGTTTTTTTCTGTCTGCCTTTCAACACTAATGAGTTCATCATTCACATCAAATTCTTGTCCTGCCAAAGCTGTCTCTAGATTCTCGGCTATGCCTATATAAGTGTGTGGCCCTCTCATTTCCCAACTCCATCAAATCTATTTTTCTTTCTTTAATAATCTCCCTCAATCTACTTTATAGCTTGCAGCTACAACACTATATCAACACTCATTAACACAATTTACCATCGCTAACTACTTATATTTCATAGAAAAAAGTTTTGTTTTAACATTTGGACCATCATTTAACAATTCTTATAAAAGTAAAATAGTTTTAACAAAAATTAATTTTTATATTTTAGAAAAAAAAAATAGTAACAAAGGATAATATTAAATGATAAGAAAAAGTGTAATGATGAACATGTACTAAAATTGTAATAATGTTGGAAGTCCCACAATAATCGGAGATAAAATCAATTCATAATATATAAGTGAGGATACACATTTCATTTTACAAACCGATTATGTGGAGTTGAATTAGGCTTAAACCTACTTCTAACATGGTATTAAAACTTGATTAGAGTCTATTCTTTTGAACATTCTATTTAACTTACAGACTTATCTTAAAATTTATAACATTTATCGGATTGTTATTATATTATTCATAAATATATATATTCTACATATAATAAGTTGTACATACTTTGAAGACATAGAAAGGTGTTGAAAATTTTATATCAACATGTGAACTTACCTCCACTTTCTTATACATATAAATATTATAATTAAGTAAATCAGATTCCAATAAGATAAAACTACCGTCTGCACTAAAATTTCTGCTTTTAGTACTTAACATGCTTATATTTAAATTTAAGTTTACCGATTATCTAGAGTCTACTTTACAATCAATTAATTAGAATATATTTGATGAAAAACAGATTGTGATACAGCAGAGAATTATTAAATTGTGTAACAATTATTTTAAAAACCATATTTGGAGAGTTTTTTAAATGGTTAAGGATGTAAGAAAAAATATATTAACGTATATCAATATTATACTCATAACATTTTACAACCTGACAATTTGATTACAAGTTTTCATGGATAAATTAAGAGTAAAAATATAATATAATTTTAAAAATAACTGATATTTTGGGACACAAGTTTATTTTAGTATATATCTTTAAACATATCAATAAATGATGGTTGACTGTAAGATAAAACCAAAATTTCTTATTTACATAATTAAAATTTGTGTATAATATATCATTCAAATAATATTGTGTTAGCTCAACAATTATTTTTTTTCTTCAAATTTAATTGATCTCAGGTAGGGATGTCAACGGGACTGGTAGGATACAGATAGTAGCTCTTCCGTACTTTAGCCGTTAGATAAATATATGTCCCGTACCTGTATCCATATTTGTGCGGGTATTCGTTATGCGAGTATCTACATTTTTTTTAATATCTAGGATATCCACGGGTACCAGCGGATATTTACCAAAAGAAAATTTTAATATTTAACAAAATATTTTAATGATAAATTCAAATAAAGATATAATGTTTAACATTCATAAATTTCAAACAAAGTACAAATAACCCATTTAAATAGTGTTGAGTTACAATCTACAAAGAAATGGAGAATTTTAAAAACCAATTGATAAAATGTAACTCATTCAGAATCAATGTGTTAATGTTTTAGTCTTTTTTTTTTATATTTTTTAGTTAAAGTAGAGTATAGCGGGTATAGGTATCCATAAGTATGGATACTATGATATCTGTACCCACCCAATTAACATGCAGGTATAAAAAATACTCGTACCCAGCACCCGTGGGTATCCATTTACAATATCTATTTCTTACCCGTAGCGGGTTTTAATCGCGGGTTTTATAGATTTTTTTGACATCCCTAATCTCACAACTTAGTTTCCCCAATAAATATTTTGATTATGTCCTAATCACTAGTGTCTCCTTGGGATGACGAAAATATTCGTGCCCGTGAGTATCCATGGATAAAATTCGTGACGGATAGTTGGTACCTGTGAGTATTTATTATCCACGGATAGCGGGTATTTTAATACCCGCTTATAAACGGATCGAGTGCGGATATCATACTATCTGTACCCGCAGGTACCCATTAAAAAATAAAATAAAAAATAAAATTTATGTTTTATTAAGTTAAATTTAATTAAAATTAAATTTTAATTTATATTTTATTAGATTAGATTAAGTTAAATTTAAATTAAATTAAATTTATATTTTATTTTACATTTTTTTGTAATTTTATTTAAATTTAATTTTAAATATTTATAATTTTTTTTAAAATATTTACGAGTATCCATTAGTACCCGCGAATTTTAAAATACCCGTGATAATTTTAAAACGGGAACCTGTGCAGATAGTGAGACAGATAACATATGAATTTTTTTGTTGCAAATCGAGTTACATATAGACATTATCGGTACCCGATTCATAATGCCTCCTTTCAAGATATTAATCATTCCATAACTATATGTCAATCATAATGATATTTCGCATGTATTGGAATTTATTATAAATAAATAAATTATAATATATATGTTACAATGAAATTACTGTATCTTAAAGTATAACAGGGTGAAACTGATTAATCTAATTACAAATTTTCAAATAAGCATTTTAACAACTGAGAATCACAATTTTACTAGAGTGAATATGTCAACTAGTTCTTCACTCTCCTTTCTCACTTCGAGTAAAAATTAAATAAATAAATAACGTTATCTCAGTTTAGAAAATTATTTTTCACCTAATTAAATTAGATTTTTTAAATACATAGTTGAAAATTCAATATACCAATGACGTGTGTGGGCGCGTGCATATATATATATATATATATATATATATATATATATATATATATATATATATATATATATATATATATATATATATATATATATATATATATATATATATATATATATATATATATATAAAATACATGAAAATTGTTATTCGATAATGTCTTAGATAAAAAAAATGTTTACTTTTATTGGTTGATATAGATATGTTTGGTGTAAAATAAAAAATTGCATTATAATATGTGTAAACAGTTGGATCTACTTGGTTTGTGAATATGACAAAGGGATGGTGACAACAAGGGAAGGTTTAAAGCAAAGGAGAAAGCTAACGAAAGGGGGCATTAATTTGAGAGACCCTCTATCGTTTTCAAACCTATTATGATTGATATAATAATGATTCTTATAGTCCCCACTTTAGTCTTAAAAAATATCCTCAAAGAAGAAGCATAAATGTTGAACCAAAGCCACACTCAAGAGCCACACAAAGCAAGTTAATTTCTAGAGAGAATGAGTGCTATCATTTTTCCAAGGAATCAAAGGGGCTTCTTCTCCATTCATCAAAATCACTACTTTTTGCTTTCTTTCTTTCTCTTCCACACTCCATTGAGTGTTTTTGCTAGTGATCTTATTCTAATTTAGGGTAAAAGAAAACAATAAAAGAAAAAACAAATCTAAAAAAGTAGATTGGTAAAGTCAATGCACCACAAGATCTCACCAACAATTTTTATTTATTTTGTATTTGGTTGCCTATAACAGTAGAGACAGTCATCAAAATTCCAGGATTTACTGCTGTAAAATCGACAGCCATTTCAATCTCAAACCCATTAAAGATGCTTTTCGCGTGAACTAGCATAACAACATTTGTTTATACCAATCAAGGAAACACAAAAGATATAGTGAGTGCTCGAGTGAAAGTTTATAAAACTGATTAGAATTCGAATTCAATTTTTAGCGGAGTGATGTTGACAACTTTTATTTTTAATGTAAGATAACTTTAGCAATACCACATTGATTAAGACAAATTTATCTTACAAGTTGAGGTGACAAAATAGGTCAGGTTTGGGAAAGTAACCTACTCATAAATGTTAGGCTGGAAAAAAATTTTCAGCCCACAAATTTATCCAGTCTGGCCCGCCAAACCCGTGAACCAGTCGGGCCAGTCCACAAGTCAAGCCGGATTAGCCCGCCATCCAATTTAATAAAAAGAACATTCGAACATCATCATGCTAGTTGCACTTAGAGACTCTCAAGTCCATCTCACTCACATTCAATGACGACAAATTATCACGATAACGAAGATGCAGATGAGAGAGATGACGATGCAAGCGAGAGAGACAGAGGCACAAGTGAGAGAGAGCAAACACGGACTACAACATCCACCTCTCATACCCGTGACGCAATGACAAATCTCATCTTCTCATATCAGAGGTTAGGGTCACTAGTGCAGAATGGACTTTTTACAGCATCCTATATGCATCAGTTCATGCCCAAACGAGGCATATGAAGATGAGGTGGCACTTTTATAATTTTTTTGAACTTTTATGTCTCGGTTGTACATAGAACTGAGGCATAAACCCCCCAAAATTTTTATCTTTCTCGCTGCTTTGATATTTTTAAATAGGTGACAAACTTTTATGTCTCAAGTCACATCTAACCAAGGCAGATAAATGTTTATGCCTCGGGTCTCTTATAACTGAGGAATATTTGATTTCTTTTCGAGTGGAATATGCCTCGGGTTGCATGTAACCGAGACAGATATATTTTTATGCCTTAGTTTAAAATCAATCGAGACAATAATCCTTCTTAGGGTTAAAAAGAAATCGCAGCATTGTTCATCATCTTTGCGTGAGCAATGACCATTTTTCTCTCTTCCATTTTCTAACGCCAGTGTCATTGAAGAACACCAATGTTCCTTTGTTGTAGTTTCATTGCAAAACACAGAGGTTCCTTCGTTGCTCCACCACCGGTCCACTGTCGCACAAGCCTCCTCCATTGTCGTCGTCGTCGTAGAGGTTGCGGAGCCACCATTGTCGCCATTCAATCTCGCTTGTAGGTATGTGTTTCTCCTTTTTCTTATCATAAAACCCTTTTATGTGTCAAATGCGTGATTTGGCTCACGATGGTTCAGTTGTTGGTGGTTTCACGTTTTCTGTTCTGATATGGTGGTGAAGAGAGGTTGTTCTGCGACGTCGACGAGATGAATGGAGGCGTCGTGAAGCTGTTCCGGCGTGATGTAATGGTCGAAGATGGTGGTGATGGCACATTGGCGGCATTTACGGTTTGAATGGTGGCTAGGGTTTCTGATTTGGGAGAAGGTTGAAGATGATGATGTGGCACATTATTGTTGGTGCATATATGTGTACAAGGATCATAGCCACGTGTCATGCTGTTATTGGGTTAGAAAGTTTTTTTTTTTATATTTGTGATACCCATTAGGCCGTAGTTCCCTCCAGAACCGAGGTAGTAACCCTCGTATATGCCTCGGTTCATAACCGAGACATAAACATATCCCTTTTTCACCTCGCCAGCATATGCCTCAGGTGTGAAACCGAAGCCAAAAGGCCAAAATAACCTCAGCCAAATCTCTCCCTTGCACTAGTGTGTAGAGATTGTAATGACTGTGGGTGTGCCTCTCCTCCCTCCTTTTGTTTTGATTTTTATTCTTCCTCTTTCAATTTTGATTCCTCTTCTTTCGATTTCGATTTCGATTCTTCTTGTTTTAGTGCATAATGGCTTGATGAATCAAGAATGAGACTTTGATTTGATTTAATTTGTAGTTTTAGATTAAGATTGATTCAGTATTTGAGATTGCGATTGAGATTGATTCTGTAATTGATTTAATCTGTGGTTTAATCGAGATTGAGCTTCACTGATTCTGTATTTGTCTTCTTCGTGTTTGCCCTTGAATATTTTGTCCTCATTTTTTCTTTGAAACTTGGGTTAGTTTGCTCTGCTTTGTACCATTATCGTGTTATAGGAAAAACCAGCTTCAAAAAAGAAATTAAAATTGGTGGACCCGCCTTCCTACCTATCGGGTTGTAAGTTCTAACTCGTTTCACTTGGCGAACCAACCAGCTCGACCTGTTTTAGGCGGGTCAAAATCGGATCAAGCTAAAAGGGATCGAGTTGGCCCATTTTGCCACCTCTACTTACAAGTTGCTTTTATAAAATTAAGTTACGTTTAAAGTTAACTTTTTAATATCAGATTCATAAAACTTTATTTTAATGAGATTTATTATTTGTTAGAGTGATTTTGTTATTAGGGATAACATAATGGGTCATACCCGTAGACATGTCCTACCTGTCAAAGTGATGGACCAAAAATAGGTCGACAAGTTGACCCATTTTTTTTTTAAATATAAATTGAAATAAAAATTTAAAAAATTTAACTTATATATACTATATATATTACTTACACATATAAAATAAAATTTTAATTTAAATCATTAACACCTACAAATTAGATTTAAATTATTAATTATAATAGAATAATTTTAAATAAATATTTTAATTTATCCAAACATTAATTAATCAATTAAAACTTTAAAAAGTATTTATATGATTAAATACATTATATATATATATATATATATATATAAAATCAAATTTTTAAAAGTTAAGAAAATTTATATATGGAATAGATAATGATTTTTATTTTAAATTATTTTTTATTTTTAGAAAATTAAAATAATATATTATTAAATATTTTATAATTAAACCAGCTCAAATTCATTTTTGACTAATTTTTCAATTCTTTGACTTATTCTTCTTTAGATTATTTTTTTCATTTGTACAAACGAGCACTCCAATCTAATTTTCAAAATGGATACGCGGTTTTACTTTTTTATTTATAAATACTTTTGTCCTAAAATAATACATTTATGTGTATTTAGTGTGTATTCACCTTTTGTTTTTATAAGCTAAAATTATTTTATGTATAAGTTAAACATATGAATTTAATATATAGCATTTTTCTTATAAACTAAATTAATTTTAACTACTAAGAATGCTATTTTATTATTTTCTTTTAAAAGTAGTTCTAGAGAAGTTTGTGAAGGGACTCTCGTGTACCTTGCTGTCATACTCCACAACTATTGAGAACTGTTTTGCAATTTTCAAATTATCTTTTTTATATCAACAAGGAACTATTGAGTTTCTATTTTTAAAAAGTACATTATTAATCAATTGATTAATTGTTTATGTTTATTTTAATGATTGGGTAAAAATTTTCTATTCTGTTAATAGTTCCAATCAAATTTTTGAAATTTAGCCATAGTTAATTCTCCATCAATTTCCTAATGTTGTTAGGTAACCTAAGTTTCATATAAATAAATTTTATCAGCGTAGATGGTTAGACATTCTTTGTCAATAAGATCACACGAGCTTAAATGTGGGGTTTATAATATTATATTTATAACAAATTTATTTATTTTAAAATAATTTTTAAAGTATACTTTAATTTAACTACACAATAGTAAACTCGACCCTACTCATATTTTGTTTACCCCTATTATACATGTTAGTTACAATTTATTTATTTTATATTAAATAAACTATTTTTTTGGAAAACTTATTTGTTTCGGTTTTCTACTTTTTGAAACTTTAGTAAATGAAATGAGATATTACTATTCATGTAATAATTTGTTCTGTTTAATTAAACTAGTGCTTAACATAATTAAACTTTTATAATCAATTTATTAAATTAATTTTCTAATTAAATAGTATAATGAGATTGTGATTTGTTGGAAGTGTGAAAGACTTAATGTTACAAACAAGGAATTCTAGACTATAGTTTTGTTCATCCTCTAAGAATATGATGAAGACATGGCTGAGAAAAATAAAAGAATTTGAGGAAGAAAAATGAAAGTAGCCAAGAGGAAAAGCCAATGATGATAAATCATAGTATTTATATAGTTGAAGTGTGATCGTAAACTATTAAAATCACTTATTTCTAATAAATGTGGTGATTGGTGGTTATTTTTCGTTGGAATCATAATGTACTCATTATATATAAGTGAGAAATAGTCATAATGAATTATTCTGTGTTAAATTATTTAAATAATAAATTAATTATATTGAGTAACAATTGGTTAAATGTAGGGGTGGGCAAAAAATCTAATTTTCTTGATCCAATCCACTTTTACTCCAATCCAATCCATTTATAATCCATTTTATTAAAAATCCAATCCATTTATAATCCATTTAATGGATCTGGATTTCAATCTAATTTACATTTTATATATCTTATCGATTGGATATTCATTCTATAAATCAAGATTTTTAAATGTGGATAATCCAAAAAATTCAATCCAAATTTTCAATTTAAAATTTTAGTTGGGTTAGATTAAAGGTTGAGATGGACTATGCTAAATTCAGACTTGGACGGGCCTTGCTCGACGACCTATACGGATCGGGCAGGCCCGACGACCATAAGAGGTTGGGCGAGCCTAAAGATATGAACGGGCTAGGCGGGCCCAATGACCCGAATGGGCCTAACGATCCAGAAAATTCGAGTGAGCCCGATGACCTGAACGGGGAAGGCAGGCCCAATGACCAGATGAGCCAGGTGGGCTCGAAGACCCGAACGAGCCAGGCAGGTTCGAAGATCCGAACGGGCCAAGCAGGCTCGATGACCTGAACGGGTCAAGCGGGCTTGAAGAACCGAACGGGTCAGGCGGACCCAAAGACCTGAAAGGGTCACGCGGACCCGAAGACCCGAACGAACCAGGCGGGACCACTGACGAAAACAGGTCAGGCAGCCCAAAGACCCGAACGGGTTAGGCAGGCCCAGAGACCCGAACGGACCCGACGACCCGGATGGGACCGACGAACCGAACGGGCCCAAAGACCCGAATGGGGCGGACGACCTAGATGGGCCCAATGACCCGGACGGGCCTGATGACCCGGATGAGCCTGACAACCTACACGGGCCTTACGACCTGGATGACACGACAAAACGAAGACTCGGACGGGCATTACGACCTAGACACTCCCTACAACCCGGACGGGCTCGACGACCCAAACGGGCCTGACGACCCAGACATGCCCGACGACCAAGATTGGTCCGATGACCCGGACGGACCTGACGACCTTGACGTACCCGACGACCTAGATGGGCCCCACGACTCGAACGTGCCCGACTACCTGATTGGGCCCGACTGTTTGGACGGGTATATTCAGGTCGTCTGGCTTGTCTGGCCCATTCGAGTTGTCGGACCCATTCGGGTTGTTCGGCCCGTTCGTGTCGTTGATCTTGTTCGTGTTGTCGGGCCCGTCTAGGTTGTCTAGCCCGTCCAGGTCGTCGAGCCTGTTCGGGTCGTCGAGCCCATCTGGGTCGTCCGGGTCCTCGGGTCCATCCGGGTCATCCTGGCCTTAATGACACAAGTTTTAAAAAATTCAATTTAAATTTCTTTTATAAAAAATGGATTCTGGATTTTGAACTTGATCCAAATATTTGGATTGAATTTAAATCTTGATCCAAATATTTGGATCTGGATTTTAAAAAAATCCAAACTACTTTTGCTAAAATTATGGATTTGGGTCAAAAATCTAATCCAATTATTTGGATTTAAAATAGATGTAGATTGGATCATTAAAAATCCAATCCATGCCCACCCCTAGTTAAATGTGACATTAATACAAAATTACAACAATACTTATAAAATTCTAGCAAGCTAGTCACCATACAACCATTTATACAATCCATCATCATAATATAATGGGTTAAAGTTTAAGTATGTTTTTAGTCCCTAAATTTACATGCCAAATTGAAATTTGTCCACTTCTCAAATTTTGATATGTTTTGGTTCACAAACTTTAAAAATGAATGAATATATTATGTTTTGGGTTAATCAATTAATGAATTTTAGTTTGATTTTATTTCAAGTAGTAATAAGGGCCTAATTGACAACTAGGCATCAGCCTTGAGGATGCATAGTTGAATGCTATTGGGTGACTTTTGGTTGCACGATTCCAGTTACAATTAGCCATTAAGTAGTGAGATTATTATTATTTTAAGTGAGTTGTAATTGCATTAAGGGATCTTTTGTAATTTTGATGGCTAAAATTACTTTATAAGCTAACCCATTTTTTATCAATGAAACAAGTTTAGTTTTATTTAGAAATATTGGAGTTTATCTCTTTTATCTTAGTGAGAGTGGTTCTCCTAAGTTCTTGAGTGATTTAAGAACCCTTGGCTATATCAAAGGATTTTTCCATCCTTTGTGTGTTGCTTCCCTTGGAAAGAGAGTTTCTTTCCTTCCACCTTTCATATTCACTGCTTGCCCTTTCTTCACCCGAATTAAGAAACTCACTTTTGTCCAATTTTCCACCACTTTCCAATCCACCTTCTCACTAGTTTTTCAAATTTCCTACAAGGTTCTAACCCTAAATATCCTTGTACAAATGGGCTTTGCATCATATGAAGGAAGTATGTTACCAATATGAATTTCAAATCCTTAAATGCCATAGATGCAAAAAATAAAAAAACAATTGCAAAAAGAAAAAAAAAATAAAAATCATTAAAAAAATAAAAATAAAAAATAAAAACTGCGAATTGACATGTGACATGTTTAAAATGCCATTTGTATTTTTTTTTAAAAGAACCTAATTGAGTCAATGTTTCAATAATTAGGACTCAATTAAAACAAAAAGTTAATTGGAGACCGATTTAAAACTTTTCAATCAAACTTTAGACCAAGTGAATAATTAAGCCTTTTGAACAATATCACAAATGTTGTTGGTGGCTCGATTGCAAGAAAAAGGTATGTTAGTCAAATATACCAATATATGTTTCAAAAAAAGAAAGTGAAATACATATTTTAAATATAAAGTTATAATTAAATGTAATCTAATTCTGCAAATATATTTTACCTAAATAGCCCTATTTATTGGGTATTTTTAGTTCATAACATTTGAGAATAATTCCTGACATCTATTCTAGATTCATTGTGACTTAAAACATGTGAAAACCAGTCCCAAAGTCTCACAAGCCATGATTTTGAAAAAAATAGAATTTACTCACTAATGTCTCAAAAAAGTCAAAACAAAGATGAAAATCCTGTTGGTCCCAATGACAAAGTTGTGTCTGACCTGGGTTATTTTTTTGAAACCCTAACTAGAGAGTTCAAACTTTTGTCCATTAATTAATACAAACTTGAAGGCTTTGGTCAAAGATTACAAGGACCACATATGAAAATATATGTCATGGTATTTAAATAAATTCTTTCATAATAATTACTACTCAGTTAAATTTTTTTATATAATGATTTAAAGCATATAAGATATTAATGACTCAAAAAAAATTCATTAGTTCTTAAAACGAAGAGAAAATAATATTTTGTGGCATAAATGATGCATAGAGGCAGTACAAATATTATATCAAGAGATACCATTTCAGAAGATAATCCACCATGAAGGAGCAATTGAAACATCATCCATTGTACCTTCTTAAACACCATTTTAGGCAATTGATTGCTTAATGGAAAAATACTACAATCCAAGTATGACACTATTGGTTGATTTGGTTTATTGAGTTTATTGAGTGATATGTTATTTATGTCTTGAATAAACCATCATCCAAAAGATTTATTCTACGATAATATAATAATTGTGATGGCTACATAAGTTAGCTTTTTATTGGAGCATTTCAAAATATATAGTAATAATTCATTTTCTTTGACTGACTTTGAAGTGATAAGAAATTGGAGTTGTTTTTCAAATGGTTTATATGAGTTGTTTTTTTCATTGGTAGCGTATTTCTCCTTTTTAATTCTAAGGTAATGAGGTTTAATATATTCTTGCCAGTGTCACTAATATTTATTGCACGTAAGCAACCTGATTTTAGTATATTGATATTATATTTTTTCTTGTTCAAAGTACATAGCATAAGCGAAAAAATGCAATCAATAAGAGAAAACAAAAATAGATATACCAAATGGGACCATAAACTTTTCAAGAGTTGGAGCTTAATCAGTATTGTATTTATTATTTCTCTCTCATGTTATATGTCTAATGCAAGATATATTGCCACTATTATTGATATGTGAACAAATACTTAAATGAATGTTTTTTGTATGATGAATGCATTTTCATTTATAATGAGACTTTGAGAATTTTGTTATGTTAGTTGTTAGAATGAGATTCCCATTAGGTGAAGACTTTAATTTTCAATTCATATAGAGTGTTGGGAAAAAGGATGGAGAAGAAGTTAGTAGAGGTGAAATGTTTATAAATAGTCACCAAGTTCATCGTGGTAGGATAGGAAAAGTAGTGGATGAAGAAACATTGGAGGTTATTGAAAGTTTATTTTAATTTTTGAAATATGTCTTAGTGCTTAATTTTTTTAATCATTAACTTTGATGTATATACATATACACATGTTTCGGTCTAAGCTTGAAGGATCTATGCAAAAATCATCAATTGAGATTGTGAAAAAACTTTTCAACAATTGGAAAAGAAAGATCTGGTTGAGCTCGTTGTTATGGAAGGACTATGACATTATCATTATTAAAAAAATAATCAAGAAATTGTTGTTATTAAACAAGGATATGTTATGCAAATAGATGGGATGGCAAAGAAGATTGAAGGTTTAGAAACAATGATGACATTCATACTTATGCAACAAATTCTTGATTTGAATGATGAAGATATAGAACATATGATGTCACATGTTATAGGGAAAGAAAATAGTACAATTGCTCCACGTTCATTTGTTTTCACTAATGTTCCTTTTTTTGACTAGATATAATAGCATAATAACAATTTGCATTCAATTTTATAGTTTGGGTACTTTGCATTTATCTCATTTAATTTACATACTACTAGCATAAACACAGGCGCTATCGCGCCTGTATGTACGCATTTTTAAAATATGTGTGATATTATATTAGTAGGGGATGATATTAATGTTATTAAGTTAATATATAAAATAAAATTATATTTTTTGAAAATAAAGTGAAATATATAAGAAAAGATGAGAGAATAACCGTTGATAAAGAAAGAAAAAATAAAGATAGACGATTTTATAAAAAGCTTGTAAAAATAACGGTCAATTTTCAAAGATTTAATAAATAATTATATTTTAAAGGGTAAAATTGGTATTTTGAAATGTGGACACAAAAGAGAGAATCCTCTTTATATATTGTTATAGATATTGTATTTTGAAAAGCTTGTTCAATTTTTGTTTACTTTTTCCAGGTTGAATATTAAGATAATGAGCAAATGGAAGAATGATTGATTTAAGAAACCTCTATATTTTACATAGAAAATTATAGTTTTTTCTTTGTAATATTTTAACACTTTTAGCCTTAATGCATACAACATTTTAACTTTTAGTATACAATGGACTACCTACGCCACTTTTATCTCCTAGTTTTAATGCTTATAACTTATTACTTTGAATCTTGTCCATTTCATTCAATTATTACGTATATTACATGTTTTATAAAAATTGTATTTGTGAAATAAAAAGACTTATTTAAAAGTTATAATTAATATGTGACATAAATCAATCACATAAAATAATATAAGAATTGCCTAAATGAATAATTATACTTTTAAAACTATGGACCTAAATGTACATTTATATTCTAAACCAATTCAAAAATGTTGCCCAAAGTGTTATGATGTCTATAAGGACAACTCAATGGTTTTGGAGGCCTAAAACTAACTCAAAAAATGAAATTTTTTATTTAAAATTTTTTTTGATCTTTTTTATGCAAAATTATTTATTAAATTATTATAAATAATTTCATTTAACATTTATTTTTCAATAAATAATAAGGTTAATCCGTTTAATTTTTTTTATACAAGTTTTTACTATCTTTAATTTTTATAAACTCCTTTTGGTTGAAACAACTAATACTAGAATTATTAACATTATTTTATAAGCTATATATGCATTTTGAAAATTATCTATTCTTTTTACACAATTAAGAATGTCAATTGGTTTATCATTTTCCAATTCTATAATTTTCCTTAAGATATTTTATTCTGAAAATAAATCAAATCCATCAATATCCAACAAATTATTTTTGTGTCATGTTTGTGGTTTATTAATTCTTATGCTCTAATATATCTATTATCCATCAAAAAGCTAAACCCTAACCTACTTAATAGTTTTGTAAAAAATACTTTTAGTTCCCACTACATCATATTTTAGTTTAGTCAATGATTATTTAATTGTTGCATTTATGTTTAGAATATTATTATTTAATTAATCCTTGAACAATCGTCTCATTGGGAATGATAACTCCTGACCTCGGCATTGATACCAATTGTTGGGTTAACGCCTATCACTCAACCAATAGTTATAGTTAATAATTAGAGTGCAACTCTTTCTACTTAAGATTTTAGTAACCAAAGTGTCATGATTTGATTGTGACTTTGTCCACCTAGCCCCTGCCATGAAAAAATTGATGCACCTCACAACAATTTAATTTATTGGGTTCCATGATGCTAATTTAACAATATTTAAAGTTAAATTATCTCATTTTAAAAATGTTGTATAAACTATCTACATTTTATCAGTTGTTGCCTATAATTATCATTTTCTAACGCATTGCTACAAAATAGGAAAAAAATTGTTACACTCTCTAAGTTTAAGAAAAATAAAACTCACTATATAACTAACAATAAAAAACTGTGTCTTATTATTATTTTAGGCAATGGTTTTTCAGTTGTTGCCATGTAAGCGTTGCCTGATCTATAAGTGTGGAAAGGATTCATATTTTAGAGTACAACTGAGGAGGAAACAACACAAAGAAGATACCATAATTTTATTGCTTTGCCCACATTTTCTACGATAACATTTTAAAAAATGTAGCCTAAATAATCAATGGGTTATAAAATGTGGACTTTAGTAACATTAAGACACTTATATATCTGTGGAATTTTCTATGTTTATGCAACATTTATATGCACGTGGCCTAGTTCAATGTGGTCTAAAGTAAAAAATTGTGTACCTCATCAAGATATATCTAGAAAAACTCTCAAATAGAAAGCATGGAGAGGTAGTAGAAGTCACAAAAAGATAAAAGAAGGAAATAAAATCAAAATTAGTTATAAGAAAATAAAAATAACTAATCATTCTCTCTTTCCCAAAACAAAATTATAATTTACTAAAAAAATGTTTTAACTCATCAAATATAATTTTTAATACCAATAAAAATTAACAGCACTAATAATAATTTATTTAAATTTTATTCTCAAACATAAACTTATAATTAATTTAGTAGAGATATATTAGTACTAAAAAATATTTTTTGAGACATTGTTTTCTGAAAAATAATTTTATAATTAATTTAATAGAGGTATATTAGTACTAAAAAAATTCTTAAGGCTTTTTTTTTAAAATATAATTTAATAATTAAATTAATAGAGGAATAATTGTACAAAAAAATTGTGAGGCCTTCTTTTCTTAGAGGCCTAGAAGCAGTGTTTTACATGCTTTGCCTTTGAGTTGGCCCTATATCTATAAAAGATAAACCATAATTAAAGATGTATGACATTTATGTACGACAATATTTCAAAAAATGTATCTAAATAATAAGCAATATTCAAAATGAGTTGTCTATAAACAATAAAAAAAATTAAAATACATTGTCTATAAATAATAAGCAAGATTTAAAATGTGTTTATCTATAAACAATAAATAACTTTTAAAATGTGTGACTTATTCTAACACTATAAGACAACAATTTTGTAAATTATGTGGCCTTAGTAAAATAATTGTTGTCTATAACCTAAGTCCACGATCATATCCTCCATGTCTAAAAAATCATTGTCAAAATGTTCCCTAAAGTTTAAGCCATTCATTTTTTTATTTATTTCAAAGCACACTTGTTAGTTGTTGTCTAAAACGAAAAATAGTGTAATCTTTAAGAGTATTAGGAATTTTCTTCTCTTGGTTTGGTTTATATCTTAAGAAAATTTTTCAAATGGTGAATATTCATAGCACTACGGAAGTGTATCCATCTCTTTTATTCGATCTATTTTTTATTTTTCTTTGCAAATTGTTCTTAGTTGTTCTTGCTTTTAGTGAATTGAAAATCATGGATTCTCTAGCTTCAGCAACAACCCACGTTCACCCATGAAGTTTTGACGAATCTTTCTAACCTTACATCTTTAATGTTATAAAGTTATATCAAAGGGCGTTTAAATTCGTATATCCTCTCAATAAGAGTTTTCTTTATATAAACCAAACAATTTTTGTTGTATAACCAAACATAGATTTTTACACTTAGTAAAAAAAAGAACAATATGTATATTTTATGTATACTTTTATTTTATTTCGAAGAGAGATAAAAAAAAATGTAGTCATTAATAATTTTATTTACTTGTATATAAGTCATATAATTTTATGTAATACTTATAAATCGAGTTTAATTAATGAAGCTACTTTCCAATTGGACGAAGTCCATGTTGGTTAAATTAATAAAAACTAAATTGTTCAATATTACTTTTTATTACTAATATATAAATCCTTATTATTAAATGATTATTACAAACATTTGTGAACATATTAAAAAAATTGAAAATATTTTAAAACTCCATTAAACTTTTCCTTTATCTAAACCCACAACTTGAAGAAGTGAGTGATCAAGTGGCTTAGTCCATTTTATGGAATACATTTTATTATTTAGTTATAATAAATAAGGGTAAGTGTGTCCATTTGAAACTAGAAAATAATGGTAAGATAGCCCTCATGATTGGGTAGATTCCTTTGAATTAAAATTATTAGGTAAGGTCTATGGACCCAATTCCCTTCTTACCATTCACACTTTCTTCATAGAAAAAGTTGATAGCCATTGTGAACTTTTTCAAGGTATACATCACACTGCAATTTGTTCATCAATGATACCAAATTGGTCCTTTCTAAAAAATTAGCATTACCAATTTCCTCCTTTAAAGATAAAAGAATAAAGTGTTTAATTATTTATATTTTTTAATTTCATTTTTTTTTCTAAAGTGTTTTTGTTTAATTTTTTATGTAATTTTAAAATGCATTATTTTTAACTACTATTTTGATAGATAGATGAAAAGTGGTTTGGGTACAACTTGTAGAAGATATTAAAAAAAAAAAGATTTTAAAACTAGAAAAATAAAAAAATGGACAGCAGTTTTAGAACACTAAAATTGAATGTCGAAAATTTAGACAAAACAAATACAAATCTTATCCAAAATTAAGTTAAGATCAACTTAGATTAATTTAATAATATATTTAGTAATTTATACATCATTACATAAAGGGGATTTTTTTTATGTACATATTTTTTTTAATTTTACTCATATATATATATATATATATATATATATTTTAAATTAAAATGATTATTTTACTAATTTTATCTTTTAAGTAATTTTTTTAATTAATCAGTTTTTCGATTTAACTTTTTTTTTTAACTTAAGCATTTATTTAAACTAAAATAATTATCTATAATAAAAAACATACATTAAAAAATAAATAAAAACCATATGCAATAAAATTATAAAAATAATTTATATATACTTTTATGATTATAATAATACTAATTTTATTATATTTTTACACATATACCTAATGCTTATATCTCCACTAAGATATGTTTAAAAATATTTATAAATGGATAATAAGGCCAAATCTTGTCTCTAAAAAAATATCATATCATATCATATCTTTTTCTTATGTATGGTTTTTGTCTCCAATTTCTTGCTAATTCAACTACACACTCTTTTTTAGGAAAAAGATTTAGTTGAAGTTAGTGGTTTTTAGTCTTTAATTTGCCTTGAAATACAAAGAATCTTTCCTTGCCAAAATCTTGCAACCTCAAATGAAAAAAAAAAAAAGAAGTGCAAAAGTGATGTTAAGTATATCTTCAATGCTTTTTGTGTACAAGAAGAGAATGGGACAACTTTTGCTCTCTCCTTTGGTTTAGGAAAGTACCCTAAGATGTGTATAAGAAAGATAAAAAGCAAGAAAGGAAAAATGATTTTATACACTTCTTGTGATACTTGTTGTGATGGAAGATGTGAATTATTTGATACTCAAATAATGCAAATTGTGTGTTGTTGAAAAGAAAAAAATGGTGGGGTCAGAAAGAGGGATCATGCATTAGATTTCTTTTGACTGAAGGAGTGAGTTCAATGCCCTTTTGTCACCATCTTTTTTATTGCTCTTTATCACACGCTTGTTGCTTTCTTTCTTGCTTTATTTTATTTTTTATTTTTTTCTCTTTTTGTATAACCTCATCATCTCTCACAACATGATAATTTTGACCATCTAATCACTCACTCCATATCCATTCATGGAACAAAAAGTTGGACTCTTTTTCCACTCTTGCCATGCAAAAATTTGGGCTTTTCCTCGACCATTAGGTAGATTAGCATCACCACATTTTTTGTAGACCTTAATTTCTCTGCCCCGTATTATATCGATAAAATAATATTAGTGTAACTTTTTAATGTGGTTTTTGTGAAGAAGGTTATAGTGTAGTTTGGAATGGAAAACAATGTAAAAACCTTTTACATTATTTTAGTACATAAATTATTTAAATTCTTGCATTTATATAGAATGAGGAATGATCGACGAGTCTAGGTAGATCTATATTAGTTTTATTCTAAAAAAAAAACTTTAAATTTTCCAATAAACACTTAAAAAGTTAACTCTAATCACAATTTAACTTTACAGTACATTCTTTACGTAT
>Ga0209589_1000229_pt1 | contig 67925 bp, 45 predicted proteins | sample CowpeawhiteBW_FD_187525 | JGI IMG/M metagenome (GOLD analysis project Ga0209589, IMG submission 187525) | Root nodule microbial communities of legume samples collected from California USA - Cow pea white BW (SPAdes) (version 2) | ecosystem: Host-associated > Plants > Roots > Nodule | place: USA... | reverse complement strand
CTTATAAATAGCATAACATTCATACAAATAATAAATTTGGTCTGAAATTGAGAGAAACATTATAAATATTAGTACTTAATTTTGTAAAAATATTTATACTTAATTATTTTTAATCTTATAAAAAATAGATTACAAAAATATTTTAATTATTAAAAAAAAATTGGGACAAAATTGAATCAGATACACATACTTAGGTACTAAATTGAAACAAAAAACACATGTGGGGACTAAATCGAAATCAACACAATGACATCTAATAGTGACACTGACACGTGGCATTACAATGCCACATGGCACTGACAATGCCACTTATCACACACAGGGACTTGACACGTGACATTTTTTTTTTATAAAATTTTTTAAACAAAATTAAAATTAAAAAAAAAATTAAAATTAAAAAAAAAATCAAAAAAACCACATATTGACACGTGACACGTTGGCTTTAGTCAACTCGAAAGGGACCTAATTGAAACAATTTTCAAAAGTTGGAATGCAATTTACACTTTTTTAAAACCGAGTATCTATTTGACACACTAACCCCAAACTGAGTACTATACTATTATTAAACTTTTTTTTAATATTATATTGTTTCACCGGAGTCAGGTCAACAGGTAACGTGAAACTGTAGTTTGTGATAATAAATGCATATATAAACGTGAAAAATAAAAAACAGAACCCGCATAAGAAACGACACCGTTTTAAAACAATTAGTTTCGGGTCTTGTAACTAAGTTACTAACTTCGCTTACCACCGCCGGCAATGGAGCTGCCGGAGTGCCCAGTGTGCCTTCAATCCTTCGACGACCGCGACGCAATTCCTCGGGTCTTATCATGTGGACACTCGGTTTGCGAAGTTTGTCTCGTGGAGCTTCCGCAGCGGTACCCGGATACTATTCGGTGCCCCGCTTGCACCCAACTCGTGAAGTATCCTTCTCAACAAGGCCCTTCTTCTCTTCCCAAAAACATCGACCTCCTCAGACTCTCGCTCCAACACTTCCCTTCTTCTTCTAATCGTTCCCACAACAAACGGTCCACGGTCAATTCTGGTTACGATCACTCTTCGTTCTGGTCCCCTGAGTTCTATGATGCATGGAAGAATTGGATTCTTCCGCGCGACGCTGTTTTAACTGACGATCATTGTCATGGCCGGTTCAGTTCGTCCAAGGGTAGGGTTTGTTTCGGAGTTAACCGCTGCGTGAGTCTCGCTCCGATTGTTTGTTTCTCTCCTGGGAATGACTCTAAGTTTAGGTTTAGTTATGTTGCATGGGTGATTAAGTGTTTGGAGGGGATGAGCGAGGCTGCGAGAGAGGAGTTAGCATGGATTCTTGAAGCTTCCGTGAGGCAGAGTAGGGTGTGTAGGGTTTTTGGGTTGTGGAGTGAAGGGGTGGAGGGACCTCTGTATATGGTGTTTGAGAGGCAAAGTGGTAATCTTTTAGACAAGTTTGGTGAATTGAGAAATGGATTTGTTGGTGGGAATGAGGGTGGTTTGGAGTTGGACACTGGTGGGATTTTTAGTTTTTTAACGATTGGGAGGGGTATATGTGAAGCTGTGCTTTCTTTGCATTTGGAAGGTTTGGTTGCTGGTTGTTTAGGGCTTTCTTGTTTCTCTTTTGATGAGCTCGGTGGGATTTGTGTTGATTTGAATGAGGTATTGGGAATGGGAAGGCGGTTGCACGCTGTTTTCAGTAAACATGAGAAAGAAGCAATGTCTAAAGATTGCTTGGAAAATGAGATTTTTGTAAGTCCTGAGGTTTTGTATGAGTTGTTGCACAAGAGGAGATCTGGTCCTGATGGTGGGCGTTTCAGATATCCAATAGGGTATGGCTCAGATGTATGGTCATTGGCCCGTGTACTGTTGTGGCTTCTTATTGGAAATGTGCTGCCTCGGAATACCTTGGAAATGAATGAAGAGAGTGATGGTGATAGCACAGCTAGTTATGTGTGTTGGGTGGAGAAAGTTAGTTCTGTTTTGGAAGACAAACTAGGCTCTGAGTATCTGTCACTGGGGAAGACTCTTTGCAAATGTTTGGACGTCAATCCAGGAAACCGTCCAGATGTGGTAGATGTAAGGAAGTGCATTCAGGATATGTTAGTCAAACCTCAATTTGAAATTCTGGGCTACTTAGAGGTCACCATAAGTAAGGACAGTACAGGTCGCTGTTTGGTTCTAGGGGAGCTGTCTCTGTTGCCTAAGGAATGGTCTGACGAACCAAGAGAGTTTGAGTTGCGGGAGAAACAAATTGGTGGTCAACCAAATTTTGCTCAAGATGGCCAAGACAAGTCTGATGAGGACTCTGCTGCTGGTTTATCTGGGGGATTGACTGAACTCAAACATCTGCGAGGCCATCTTGATTTTGTCAGTGGATTGGCTGTTGGAGGTCTGAATTCTAAGTTTATGTTCAATGTTATTTCTACTAATCATATCTCGTGATATCATTCTTTGAATGTTTGAGTGACAATATCCTTAAGACTAGTTATGGGTGATGAATAAGTTATCTAATAATTGACACATGGCATGGGTTGGATCCTTTGAAGGCCAGTTGAATGTGAGGCTTTTCAATTGATTTGGTCATAGTTTCTCATGCTTTCTGTGCATTGCATTAATATAGTTTGAAACCACATGGTTTAATGAAACTTATAAACTAAGCTCTCATTCAGTATCTGGATATAGGCTGCTTCATCTATACAATTATGCATGGTCAGAGTTTCATTTGTACTCTTCTAATCTGTAAGATGTGGTGATTATGCAATGCAAAATTATATTTCGTTCTAAATGAGTATTTGTTTAGTTTTGCAGGTGGGTATTTGTTCAGCTCCTCATTTGACAAAACTGTTTGCGTATGGTCCTTGAAGGTAACAATTTTAAAACAAAATGATGTGTCACATTCTACTCGGCACATTCCAAATAGCATGATCTCATTTATAATCTTCGCATGTGGATCCCTTCATTATTGTTTCAGTAAATGCGGCAGAATTAGAAAAATTCTTCGATATTTTCTGATAAATAGTTCTTCAAGGTTCTTTCCTCCCTTGACTCCATTAGTAGATACCTTCTGATAAATATTCAGTGATAATATTAATAGCTAAATAAATAAGAGAAGAGAGAGGAAAATGATTGGGATATATTTTTTTTCCACTTGTGATTTGCTGGCTTCCTTTTTAATGTCTAAATCTAAAACTTGCATACACAGCCTAACTAAGAAGGTCTACTCAAGTGTAGTTTCAATATTAGAATTCTATTTTATAAGACAAATTGCTTCTGGAATACTTCCTTCAGATGCTCGTAGACTCTTCCTACCTTGTGCTATGTAGAATTGTTGCATTCTTTGTCTTACGTGGATAGATAAAAAGTACCATCTTGGATGCTAGATTGTTATGCAACATCAAAGCATGATTTATGATAATCAAATATAGTGAAACTAGGTTTGAGATTAATCTCCCTTGTGTAGAAAATATACATATGGGCTGTATTTATAATAAAGAAAATATGGGCTAAGCCCAAAATACATATGAAGAATAATAACAATAGAAACAAAAAATAAGATATTAATGATATCTTAACACTCCCCCTCAAGCTGGTGCATACAAATCGTATGTACCAAGCTTGTTACAAATATAACTAATTCTTGATCCTCGTAAAAACTTAGTGAAAATATATGTTAACTGATCATTTGAGTTAACAAACTCAGTCTTGATATCCTCAAATATAATCTTTTCTCGAATGAAATGACAGTAATCTCAATGTGTTTAGTCCTCTCATGAAACACATTATTAGAATTGATATGAAGAGTAGCTTGATTATCCCATATAAGTGTTATTTGATTAACGTCTCCAAACTATAACTCTTTGAGCAACAGCTTAAGCCAAACAAGCTCACAAGTGGCTGAAGTCATGACTTTATATTCTGCTTCTGCACTACACCTTGCCACAACACTTTGTTTCTCGCTTTTCTAAGACATCAAGTTACCTCCAATGGAGACACAATATATGTATATAGACCTTCCATCAGAAGGAGATTCTGCCCAATCAACATTTGAATAATAAACAACTCTTGTATGGTTATTAAAACCATATAACAATCATTTTCCAAGAGATCCTTTAATGTACTTCAGTATACGAATGACTGCATTCCAATGATCTTCGCACGGAGAATTAAGAAATTGGCTTACCACACTGACTGCAAAGAAAATGTCAGGACAAGTAACTGTAAGATAATTCAATTTCCCAACTAATCTTCTATATTGTTCGGGATCTGACATAGGCTTCCCCTGATTTGATAGAAGTTTAGTATTGGGATCCATGGGTGTGTCTACAGATTTTGAACTCAATAACCCAATTTCTTCCAAAATATCTCGTGCATACTTCCTTTGAGAAATAACAATACCATCTTTGTTGGACTGTGCCACCTCAATACCCAAGAAATATCTGAGTTTTCCAAGATCTTTAGTTTGAAAATGATCACAAAGATGTTGTTTCATCTAAGAGATGCCATGGTTATCACTGTCGGTAAGAACGATGTCATCAATATACACTATCAAGTAGACACATCCAACACTTGAGTGACGATAAAAAACTGAATGATTTGCCTCACACCGAGTCATACAAAATTGTTGAACAACATTGCTAAATTTTCCAAAGCAGGCCCTTGGAGACTGTTTTAGGCCATATAAAGATTTGCGAATACGACATACCAACCCAGAAGACTACTCCTAAGCAACAAACCCAGGAGATTGCTCCATATAAATCTCTTCTTGCAAATCGCCATTGAGGAATGCGTTTTAACGTCTAGTTGATAAAGAAGCCACTTTTGAAGAGCCGCCATGGCAATAAATAAACAAACAGAAGCCATCTTCACCACTGGAGAAAAAGTATCACCATAATCCAACCCAAAAATTTGGGTGTAACCTTTGGCCACAAGACGTCCTTTGAGATGATCAATAGTACTATCAGGTCCAACTTTAATAGCAAAATTCCACCTACAACCAACAACAGATTTTCCAGATGGTAATGGAAAAAACTCCTAAGTTCCACTATTATGAAGAACACTCAGTTCATCGAGCATGGTCTTACACCAACCAGGATGGGCTAAGGCATGAACAAATTTAGGAATGGTCACAGAAGAAATAGACGAAAGACAGGCATAAAAAGGTTAAGACAATCTATGGTAACTTAAAGCAATATAATGAGGAGAAAGATTACGTGTGTAGAACAAATACCTTTTCTGAGGGCGATTGGAAGGTCACTCGGTGGAAGGGGAGACTTAGTTGTCGGATTCGGAAGAGACACACTAGTTGGCACTTGAGGTGAGTCACTTGCTTGTTGTTGAGGACAATGGCAGCGACTATAAACTTGAAGAGGTAGTGGAGCAAAAACTGATGGCCTACAAGGCACACCTGGAAGAACACAAATCATAGGAATATTGACGGGACTAGGAAAATCGACGGTATTAGATGGAGACTCAGTGGAATGAGAAGAACTTTTATAGTAAAAGGAAGACTCATTGAAGGTGACGACATATGCACAAACAAAATAGTTGTATCCTTTTTGGGATCGCGTAAACCCTTAAAAAATACATTTGTGTGATCGAGAAGATAATTTATCAAGCCCAGGACTAAAATTGTGCACAAAACATGTAAATCCAAAAACCTTGAGAGGTAAGGGATGAAGAGGTCCATGAGGAAATAAAATAGAATGAAGTATGTTGTTATTTAAAACTGAAGAAGACATGCGATTAATAAAATAACAGGCGGTAAGAACAACATCACCCCACACCATGAATTAAAAGAGTGTGAGTTCAATAAGATGTCTATTTTTCCGTTTAGCCACCCCATTTTGTTGAGGTGTATATGCGCAAGAAGTTTGATGCAGAATGCCACACAAAGCCATAAATTGTTTAAAAGAATTGGAATGATATTCATGACCATTATCACTTCGCAAAATTTTAATAGGAACACCAAATTGAGTTTGAATTTCATTAAAAAAAGATTGAAAGATATGAAATAATTCAGAACGACTCTTCATTAAAAATAAGGTTAAAATACTCCGATAGTCCTCGTTTTGGTTTAGAAATCTCAAATTGGTCCTCGAATTTTAATTGATCTCAATTTCGTCCTCATTTTTGTAAATGTGTTTTAAATCAACCCAATCGTTAACAGTGTTAAAATTTTTAAAGTTAACTTCATTTTAATTTTCTGACATGGCTTTATGCATTATTTTGAGGACTGAAAAATGGGTGTGTGGACCCTGATAATTAAAATAAGCACAATCCTTGAAACCCTAAATTACTGAATTAGGGATTGGAATTGGGTGGTGAAGGTAGTGAATGCGATTTTCACTGCACCATGAAAAAAAATTACAGCCAACAACTTCTTCACTTCCACCCTGTCCAACAAAAAATCAACACCACCAATTACATACCAATTACAAAATTAGGTTTTCCAAAATCAAAATACGAAAAAAAACGTCCACCAAAACAACAAATTTCATAACTTGAACTTTCGGCAACCCCAAAAATTTCTCCCCATGTTCTTAGGAGTTCTAGCAGTTCTCGTGATTGCCTTTTCACCGCAATAGCAAACAGGTGTTAAATCGAACCTCCTCACCGCACCTCCATAAGAAGAAACGTTGGAATCTTTCATTTCCCAACCATTGCAAGTGCAGGACGAGCAAGAACGAAAGAGAGACATTACCAATCTTACCAAATCAGAACGCAGGAGACAACTTCACCTCACCCTTTTCAAACCTTAAGCTTCAAAAGTTATGAACTTTTTAAAAGAGAAACCAAGAACACATGTTCCAAAACAACTGAATGACATATCAGAATACACAAAACAGCCACATCATCAGGAATAAACACCGTTTGTGAACTGATAACGGAAAGGGTTGATTTAAAACACATTTACAAAAATGAAGACGAAATTGAGATCAATTAAAATTCGAGGACCAATTTGAGATTTCTGAACCAAAACGAGGACCATCGGAGTATTTTAACCTAACTAATTATCTGTTGGGTGTTTCCTTGGCACAAAAAAAACTGCGCCGTGGACAAAATGTAAATTCATGGAACTTCAATCATCAAGTTTTATTGAGTGGTATTCATCGAGCGTCCTCACATATGAAAGAAAGAAAGAAATGTCAAGTTGGTTAATCATTTCAAAAGCCGTGACCTTAAAATTGAATCCTCGACCTACCTGGAGGCTAGTCAGACATGAACAGGCCCCTGAGAAATGCTACTAACGGCTAGTATTTGGTAACCTAATCGAGTAGCAGAAGAAAGGAAACGAACGGTGCTTCTAGGCACTGCAAACGCAATGCTGCAGACCTACGCAAAACTGATCCTCTCCCCCACCAAAACACTTCTCCTCAATTTCTATTCATTCCCTAAAACCCTAACCACAGCGGCCTCAGCCCGGGACGAGTACTTCGCGGTGATTCACCACGTCTCCAACATCGTGCGCCGCGACTTCTACCTGGAACGCACCCTCAACAAGCTCCGCATCCACGTCACCCCGGAGCTAGTCTTCCGTGTTCTCCGCGCGTGCTCCACCGCCCCCACGCCCTCCCTCCGTTTCTTCAACTGGGCCCGATCACACCCCACCTACACCCCCACCTCCCTCGAGTTCGAACAAATCGTCACCACCCTCGCCCACGCCAACAACTATCAAACCATGTGGTCCCTCATCCGTCAAGTCACCCTCCACCACCGTCTCTCCCTCTCCCCTGCCGCCGTCGCCACCCTCATCGACGCCTACGGCCACCACCGCCACATCGACCAGGCCGTCGAGGTCTTCAACAAGGCCGCCATCCTCAACTGCCCCCAAACCCTCCCGCTCTACAACGCCCTCCTCAAATCCCTCTGCCACAACCGCCTCTTCCACGGCGCCTACGCCCTCCTCCGCCGCATGCTCCGCAAGGGCGTCCACCCCGACAAGACCACCTACGCTGTCCTCGTCAACGCCTGGTGTTCCTCCGGCAAACTCCGCGAGGCCAAGCTCTTCCTCAGGGAAATGAGCGAAAAGGGGTTCAACCCTCCCCTTCGCGGCCGCGACCTTCTCGTCGAAGGCCTGCTCAACGCCGGTTACGTTGAATCCGCCAAGGGAATGGTCAGGAAGATGATCAAGGAAGGGATCGTTCCCGACGTTGGAACTTTCAATGCCGTGGTGGAGACAGTGTGCAAAGAAGACGTTCAGTTTTGCGTTGATCTTTATCACGAGGTTTGTGCTTTAGGGATGGTTCCTGATGTCAACACTTACAAGATTCTCATTCCCGCTGTTTCTAAAAGTGGCTTCATTGATGAGGCATTTAGGTTGCTCAACAATTTCGTTGAGGATGGTAACCGTCCCTTTCCTAGCTTGTATGCGCCTGTTATTAAGGCTCTGTGTAGGAGAGGGCAATTTGATGATGCTTTTTGTTTCTTTGGGGATATGAAGGCCAAGGCACATCCCCCTAACCGCCCTCTTTATACCATGTTGATTACCATGTGCGGCCGTGCCGGGAAGTTTGTGGAGGCAGCTAACTACCTCTTTGAAATGACTGAGATGGGGTTGGTCCCCATCTCTCGATGTTTTGACATGGTTACTGATGGGTTGAAGAATTCTGGCAAACATGATTTGGCTAGTAGAGTGCAACAGCTTGAAGTTTCTAGCCGTGGTGTTTGATGCATCATGTCTTTGCCTCTACCATTATTGCCCATGCCCTGCCTCCTCTCTCAAGCTCAAAACTTCTCTACACATTGGAATATAGGTTTCAAATCCTTTACTCTCTCTATTACATCTGTGTTCGGCTGAAGTTCTTAGTTTATTTCGGTCAATTGTGTTCATAAACTTGATGATTTTTTTTTTCTTTCTATCATGCATTCATCCTTTGAGAAACTTATTGGTTGCATTGCTTTCTCTTGTGTCTTTCTGAAAAGTTGAAAACCTTTATTGTTGTTTAGCAGAATAACGTACATTACATAGCACATTGTAAATGAATGACCTTTGAAAACCTGAGCAAACGACATTTGTGACGTGTAAGACGAGACAGACAGACGGAGCAAAGAGAACGTTTTCATTATAAATATATATTACTATCATTTAGCACATGTGTGTCCTGGGAATATCTCAGGATGTAGCATACTAGAGAAAACCATTCTTTATCTCGGATGCATAACCATTTTTTTCTCTAGTTACAATACCATCTGGTGAGTCATGTTTTTGGGATTAGTACTATGTGCATTGAAATGATTTTCACCAGCATCTTCGTGTTAGAAATGATTTCACTTGTTGAAGATGAAATTACAATAGTAAAAAATGAGCTATTGTAAAACTGCTGTTCACTTTCATGAGGTTTTTGATCAGGGGAAGGAAGCTTTTTTTATGGAAAGTCGTACATATGTTCCTCTGTCGCATAAGGAGGATAAACATTTTCTGCACTTGCATTTGAACCTGCTTAGCTGCTGTATTTTTTTACGAAATCATGAGTACAGTTATGTTGTGGGTATCAAATTTAAGTAAAGGAAATTACATGTCATAAAGTCATGCCATGGATATGGAATTAAAGGGGAAAAATAGTTAAGTTCGTAAAACTGGTACTCCTGAAAGGCCTACCCCTGAAATTTTTGTTGCAGAAAAAAAAAATCATATATATCGATAACTTTCATTTATATATTCTTTAACATACCTAGTTTCTTCAGCACGTCTCCGTTTTAGTCTACTAATGTTTTCATATAATTCTAATCCACAGATGCCTGGAGGGAGCCTGAAGTACACAATTCCAAAATTCATAGATGGCTGTTTTATCCTGGGAGTACTCTGATGGAAAATCTTGCCTGGATTGCCAGTTTTGCATGTCTTCGGAAACCACAGCTTGTGCTAGGTATACCTATGCGTGTCAATTCAAATCAACGTGGTTGATAGATGATTTTCTTCCTTGAACATGTGTTGAAAGGTTTGATCTCTTATCTGTTCGTATGAAAACCCTTCTATTGGAAGATGTCAGCCCCTTAAATGGATCTCATACCTTGAGAGATTAATCTTCGACTCCATCTAGGAATAACCTGTTCCACCAAAATTTAAAATGTCTGTCAATAGAAAAAATATTTTTGTTACATCCCTTTTATCGTACAGATTGAATTTGTCCTATCTGTTTTTATTTTTTCTGTGGCCAGTTCTTCAGAAAATAAAGCGGGTTCGGGTTGTAGACTAGTACGAAAATCATAATGTTGCTCAGTTTCTCTTTATAGTGTTTCTAAATGAAAGAGAAATTTTGTTCCTAATTTACACAATTAAGCATGCTATTTTCAAATTCCACCTCTCATTGTTAATGTATTATGATTGAATCAGTAATGTTGAAGTTGTTTCAAATTCGTTCCCTCTGTCCAGTAGACTAACTCATGCATACTATTCTAGTGTAAATTGTTAGAGCAACTTTAACACACGCCCCATAAGTATATTTACAGGCTGCACTCCTAAGTGTGCGGTTACATATAATGGTGGCATATTCAAGCTACTATTGTTTGTCAATTTTGGGGTCTCAACTTGTATGGAGGGCACACACAAAAATTGAAGAAAAACAAAATCTATTGGAAGAGTAATGATGGTGGCCTGGATGTTAAGATTACCGTATCACGTAGCCTGAAAGTGGTTACTGAAATGGGAGCATAAAAAGAAGTATTAAGACTCAGTTTTTGGTCTTTGGTCTTTAATCCATGTTTTTGTTTACTAGTTTGAAACACATTATTTATAGTCTTATATCAAATTACAATTACTAACTTTTTCCTAATCTTATCCACTAAAACTCAGTAACACATTCCATTTTTTTCCAGTAGCAATAGTAATTCATTGTTTACATGCAAATTATTTTTCTCTTTCTTTAATCTGGTGCTCATCTCAATAACAATGCATCTGAGAGACTATATATCTAAAGGTGTTTCCTTAAATCCTCTAAATGGTTCCAACGACGTCTAATAAGGTGTTCTTCTGAACTTGATCTCTATTAAACCAATATTTACCTCTTCTCTAGTCTTGGAGAATCAAAAATCAGCAATTTTTAGTTGATATTTTGCACGATCATAAAAAAGGAGAATGTTATCTGGTTTAAGATCATAATGAACAATTTCCTTTTCGTGCATTCAAGAGAAGCATGTGAGTGTGACTATCACTTCGTTGTCGGGTGATAACTCTGTCTTTATTAAACCACATAGAGAACCGTGATTGACATACTTCATGTAAAGGTTGTAAGTTAAACAACCTCTCTCAACAATGTATTTGTAAAAATAACACTGAACAATTCCTTCACAACCCGATAATAACTCTAGACATTTTTTTTCTCCCTTCTCATTGAATAAGAAAAACTTGTTAAGCATCATTGCACTTTTCAAGAAGAAAATTCCATTAATTTTTTTTGTGATCTCCAAGTGCTATGAGAGGTGTTTGTTTAGATAGATCACTATTAGTATTAGTGTGTGATGTTTGTAAAGCCAAGAAAAACCCACTTAATTAATCTTAATCACATAATAATTGATTACTTCTAATCTAGGTGTGCTCTTAATCAAATTCAAAAGACAAATGTAAATTTTGATAGTTTTAATCAATTAAATCACTTACATAATTGATTATCGGGTAAATTTTAAAATAATGTGGCTAAGGCATATCAATCAAGAAGAAAATTCCATTAATTTTTTTTGTGATCTCCAAGTGCTATGAGAGGTGTTTGTTTAGATAGATCAATATTAGTATTAGTGTGTGATGTTTGTAAAGCCAAGAAAAACCCACTTAATTAATCTTAATCACATAATAATTGATTACTTCTAATCTAGGTGTGCTCTTAATCAAATTCAAAAGACAAATGTAAATTTTGATAGTTTTAATCAATTAAATCACTTACATAATTGATTATCTGGTAAATTTTAAAATAATATGGCTAAGGCATATTAATCGATTAAGTTACTAATATAATCGATTGATATTGACAGTTACTTTTCCTTTAAATCTTGCATCTTTTCTTCTTTCATAACAACACTTTGATATCCTAAGATCAACATAAAGTATATAAGAGAGTTTTGAGCATTCTATTTTTTCATAAAAGATTAAAGAATTTTTCTCTTGGTTATAGGTGAAATTGTAATATCTTTACAAATAAGGTGAATTCTTTCATTTGTATTTTCTGTATAATCATCCATTTGTATTAAATGTTCTCACATTGTAGGTCATAGGATAACATAATTGTGTGTAGCATTATCTTTGTTTGTAAATCTTGAAGTGTATTTCAAGTTTTTGTATATCTAAAATGTAGGTTTTATATAGGTGAATTTTAAAATCCTAATTCTTAACATTCTAGTGGAAATTCTAGCTATGATTACTGGAAACTAGATATAGATTTATTAGAATCGAATGAGTATAAAAATTGTGTCTTGTGCTTCTTTTTCATATCAAAGTCTTTTTTTTATGATTGATCAGGTCTTTATGCATTGTTCATGTACCTTATTAATTGATTAAAGAAAATTTTCCCATCATAATTGTGAAATATTAGTTACATATGTTTTGATACATTTTATCTATAAAATACAAAAACAAAATAAAGTAAATTTTTTATGTGATATTTTCCATAACTAAATGAAGAAATATAAATATAATCAATTATGCATTTCGCATCATAATCTAATATCAACATGAATATTATGAAAAGTATTTATATTTATTATTATAAAATAAACAATAAAATATTTAATAAAATAAAGTAATATTTTTCAAATATATGTTTTTTTATATTATATAAACTAATAAAATTAACAAACTTTAAAAAAAATTATATTAATATTTTATTTATTTTCATTTAGCATTAACATTTCACAAATAAACAAAAATTTAAAACCCACTTCGTACTTAACTATGTCTAGATTTTTATCCTTCGCAACTCAATAAAAATTCCATAACTTCTTTTTTCCCTTAGTATTGAATAATAAAAACTTGTCTTCAACACTAAAAAATAAGAACTTTTATAAGACACATAATAATAAGATATAACATACCAAATGAACCTTTTCTAAAGACGTTCAACTTCTCTCGATCATATTTGTATATTTTACTACACCTGCAAATACGTATTAAAATCCAACAAAATAATAATTTCTAAACACTAACAATCATTTAGATATAAATTTTGATCTTTACATTTCGTATCTTTTTATTTGCTCATCTTTTTAAATAAAATAAATTATTTTTCAATAAATATAAAATTTATTAAATAACTCTTAATAATCCATCAAGCTTTTCATTTTTCGACTTAAATAAATTATATATGATAATCAATTATAATATTAAAATATTTTTAAAATAATTAATTATTATATCAAAATATCTTAAAAATATAATAGAATCTAACAATAAACTATTATATTTTAAAATATTAACTATAAATATCTTTGAAGTATTTCACAATAATATAATATATAATATAGTATATTCTTTTATGTTGTTCTAACAGCCTGTCAAGACCCATTTTATTTATCAATTCTGTACGCAATTTCTCATCCAGGCAAATAGAAACAATTAACACAAATATTAAAATGTTAAAGTTGCAAAAATAGAACCAGTATTTAATAATGACAGACAATTCATAATTTCTTTTTTCTTTTTTATATAAAATCACTTATTAATTTTTCTTTCTTTTTTTCCTTTTCAATAAGGAAAATGCAGAGGATATGGGATTTTTAATAAAACCCTGCAGAATGTAATAAACAAGAACAGTAGCAGGCAATTAATGAGTAGTGAGAGGGCAGGGTTGGTGCTTGGTAGTGAGATGATGACGATGACGGGAGAGAACGAGAAAGGAGAGCGATGGAGCGGAGCGATGACGAATCTGACGGAGATGTCATCGAATCTCGAATCTCTCCAGAAGCTTCTTCTCACCAAAGCCGTCTTCGTCGACGACGACACCTTCTCCAAAGCCTCCCTCACCGCCGACCAAGCTCGCTCCATCAAACTGCTCCAGCAACGAGTCGAGACCTTGGAGAGAGAGGTCGACGCCGCCATCACCGCTGCCGCTCGCGCTCGCTCCGAGAAACGACAGGCCGAGGCCGCTCAAAAAGCCGCCGAATCGCGCGCTCAACAGCTCACCGCCGAACTTGAAAACACCACAAGTATCATCATCTATATCATACTCTGTTTTTACTCTTCATAATCATTGCATTTCATCTTTCAATTGAACTTTGGAATGGTTCTGGTCTGTGATCGGCGACCTAATCGTTTCTCATTTTCTTTTACAGAGGTGTTTGAGTTGCACATGGAAGAGCTGCGCGCGAAGCAAGAAGAAATCGAGAAGCGCGATGAGGACATCAAGCTTCTCGAAGCTATAATTCGAACACTTGGAGGAAAGGAATCGCTCTCCACGTCTCAGTAAAAGCATTCGCGCTAGGCTGGTCAACCCTAACCAGTGGCATATCCCCTTTCATTACTTTGTAAATTCAATTTTACACTTGCAAGTGAAGGATTCTCATCCTTATGATTGTAATAAATAATGTTTATGTATGAATGAATATTGATAATTCTTTGTGCATGATTGCTCTAGTGATTTTCCTGCGCCAAATGAGGATAACGAATGGAGGAAGTGCGAGGTAGACTGCAACTTGCAGGTGTTGAACTTTGTTTTAACTTGGGTTGCATAGCATGCAGTTGACACAAGTTACGATACATTGTATTGCTTCTGATCTGGGTGTATAGTTTCATCACAATTGGAGTGTGTGTTTGAGTAAACAGTTCAGTTGTGTCCTTGTTGAGTAAGTGTTATTATGTAACTACTTGTTTACAAGTTGTTTGTGTAATCAAATAATACAAATGATTAAACTGTTTTCATTTACTGTACTTTGTAATCTGTTATAACTTGTGTTGGAGTTTATGAAAATAAGTTGAAATTAGATTGTGGATATATAATCAGTTATGAGTTTTTCCAAATATTTGTACTAGTGATAGTGTTATAAGATAAATCTAAATGACATGTGAATAGGTTCTTTTAAATGGGCATTAAATACTTTACTCTTGTGAAAGTTCACGTCATTTCTCATGGCTTCAGTATAAATTCAAAATTTTCGCCAAACTTTCATTTATATTTTTCTTTGATGCCTTAACTAGTTGGTCTACCTTTCTCAATCTTTTTTTAGTTGGGACAAGACTGAAAGTAAATTGTCTATGCTTATTGGAAAATGTAATAATGAATGGAATGGAGCATGCATGTCTCAAAACACTTCCTTGGATTTAAGTGCAAGCCCTGTGTGCAGGGTTTAGTAATGTTTTCTGAGGTATGTATGGATGTTTGATGTATTTGGGGCCTAATTAACAATTCAGTGAAAACTGAATGAATATAAGCATGCAGGTAAGATGAACACTTGCTAAATTCCAAGGTAAGCTAAAACACTCCCTATATTACCTTTAATCACGGGTATCTGTGGCTTTGGCCCGTTGCAATTAAAAAAATCAGTGATCTCTTTGTTCTTTGAACTCTGAGTGCAGGCTATCCATTTTCTATCCTCAACTCCCAGTTTCTTTGTTCACTCTCCCAGAAACACTAGCTATTACTTTCTCCACCCCATCATTTTTTTTTTCTCAATTCCGGAATTTATTTTCTGGAACCGAAAATCATCCGGAATTTTTTTCCCAGAAAGTAAATGTACACTCCTTTTACAGAAAACATTTTCCGGAAGGTATTCGATGGGTGGGAGAGGAAATTGATGGAGGTGCAGCAAGCAATTGCCTTTTTAAGTCGTGGTATGAGATCCTGTGAGATTATTAGCTCTACAAGAAGCTAACGGATTCTCTATTGGGAAGAACCCAGTTAAATATTAATGTTACATATACTCTCAGCTTCATTTTTTTAATTTGATTGAAAATCAGTAGTAAGACTAATTCTTTGTCATTTGGAGATTAACATATAATTTCTTAATAGTTTCTTTCTGTTAAGACAACCTTATAAAAAACTGTTATTTAGTATATTATTATTATTATTATTAAATAATTGTTATCATAGTTCAACTCTTATTATTATTATTATTATTAAATATAATCATTTCAAAAACGCATTTTTACCACATTCTTTCACTGACATTTCACTCTTTTTTAATTTAATTTTACTCGTAATTTTGCAAGTTGTGATTCATTTTAGTTAATAAAGAATATGTGAAAGCAATTTATTTGCAAAGAAAGTTTTTAAAACATAATTTATTTATATATTTTTTATATAGAATTTGAAACATTTTAGAATTTGTTTAATTAAAATTAACTTTAACTTGGCGCTTACAACTTTGCTAAATGATCTTCCTTACCTGGGACTAGCAGGTAGCAATAATAGTTAACAAAAAGAAATGTTGGAATGGACACTGGAAGCACTACAGATTCCAATGAAGTTTGTGGGACCAGGAACCTTTGGAGTAGGAAATTAACTACATGAAGTTGTCACTAAACATTTAATAACTTTATTTATTGGTTGTTAATTTCTTGTTTCATGAGAAATTTTCTGTGACGATAGGATACAGGAGCTGAATCCAAGGTGGTGTGAGAGAAACCTCGTGTACCGAGGATGGACATCAATCTAAGCAAAAAAGTACATCATCCAACTAAATTATACCAAACTTGCTGCTTGGTCTGTTTCCTGTTGTCATTCTCATTGTTTAGACGTTTCTATTCTCTTTTTCTTTTCTGATCTGTACTTCCTTTTCCTTGCTAAATGTGCTCCACATTGATCCAAATCAAATACCATATGTCAGATAACAAGAAAAGAATTAATCTACTTTATTCATACGTATACAATGACTGTACATATTGCAGTTTACAGTCCACTTTTTGTTTATGCAAAAAATGGAAAATATAATCTTCTATCACATATATCAATCAAAAAGATATAAACAATATAACCATATAGTAGTACATAGTTAAATATCACTAAGGAAAAGTAATATGATATTTAAATTCATCTCAAGCATGACAAAACATAATATTGAAAGAGTTTCTTTTTTATGTGATGACATAAATAGAGTTTAAGTGGTACATCTGATAACTTAGAGCTACAAGGAGATGTTAATCATGGTGATGCACTTGTCATCAAATCCAAGAAGTCCTTGTCTGATTTCTTTCATTCTTCGTTTCCTATCTCTATGTGAGTAAACTTCAGTCAAAAGGAAAAAAAAAAGGTCACGTTGGACCTGTCAAAGCCAATCATTTCAAATTCTCATACACTCATTGCTTTGCTTGGATCCAAAACCTCGAGGCCCGTGTCGCATATTCTAAAGCTTAATGTGCTTCTGTCTGAAAAAGCTTATGGTTTTGCCTTATATTACTAGTTTAAACAGCCATCAGACTAAAAATCCAAGAGACACCCCACTTAATGTTTCTTCCAACTTTTGATCTTGTCTTCCGTCTAACATATATAAATAACCTTGAATGTCTCAGTCTCATTGATTAACTCTCATTCCAATTGTTTTCAAATCATTCTGTCTCACTTTATCCTTCACTCCTCTCCTGTCTTCCCTCTCCAAATCATCATTCTGTAGCATCATCTCTTCTCGGCTATTTCTATGGAGGTATTATTCTTCTAACCTTTAATCTCTTATACACTGTTATGTGGTTTGTTCAGACATTATTTCTCATTCTTGCATACTTGGCCTTTAATAATTATGCAGAAATAGTATGCTACTCATTAAATTAATAAATGAAAGCGTGCATGGTGGTCTATCAACAAAATGATTACCAAATAAACTGGAAACAAATTGTGGACATTCTTTGGTGTTTTTTTATGTTGTTTTCAATTTACAGATGGACTTTTTTTTGAATAATCTACATAACAAAGTTTTGTATTAGTTATTAAATATCAGTATAAGTTTTTTCGGTGACTTCTAATTTTGATGGAGAACAACATCTTAAAGAATTGCATCAATGTTTTGTTTATAAACTGAAAGGTTATTACCATGGCTTAAGCAGATAATATCAGTTTGTAAACTATATCAAAGGAATAATATCAGTTAACAGGCTAGTCTCTTAACATTGGAGCCAATTCTTTTCAATAATATTCAATCACTTGTTTTGTTTTGCAGGTTGTTGAGTTAAAGGTGGAGATGGTTTGCATACATGAGAAAAGACTAAGGAAATGTCTCTCAAAATTGAAAGGTTTGTTTAATTGAAAGAGAGTTTGGTAATCAGTGTCACCATAGTTCTGAGTTGGTTGTTGAGCTAACATATGAATCACACTACATGCAGGGATAGAGAAAGTGGAGGTAGACACTAACTGCCAAAAAGTAGTAGTCACTGGATACACACACAAGAACAAAATTCTAAAGGCAATTAGGAGAGGGGGTCTCAAGGCTGATTTCTGGTCTGCTCAAAATGAGTTACTCAATGCTTATGTCAGTGCCAATTACACCAACATGAGATTCAACCCCTTCAGCTTCTTCTAGTTTTTATCATCCCCAATTACACCAGATTTCATATATTCTTTTCTTTTGAGGGTTTCTTTTTGGACTTTAGTACCTTCTGTCCAGTGTGAGATGGTAGATACATACACAAGTTTGTATTCATTTTGCTTCTCATTTCCATAGAAATCATGACCAATCACAATGTCCAAGGAATATAGGGTGTAGTAGAGACATATCCAACTAATTTTGAGGCTTTTGATGTTTTTACCAATTTCATACTCAAGCTTTCTTTGTCTGCATGCAACTCCAATTAATTATTCAAAGATCATAAACTAAAATATATAGATGTATTTTTTTAAATCTCATTTCAAATATGTTCCTCTTTACTTGTAGTTAAGTTTAATGCAAGTTGATTTAAGAATCTGCCTACAGTGTCATAAAAAAGCAAATATGAAAATTAAAGTTTCTTCTATGAAGGAAGGTTTAAGCCAACATAAATAATGGTACACCAACTCACTCGACTACGAGTAAATTTCTCACTTTTGAAATGAAACACTTCTGACAAATTCCATTCATATTTCTTGCTCAGTTATATTCTTTGATTATATCAAATTGTTCAAGAAACACAATATCCTTCTCTTCTAATATTTTATATATTTTATCTATATAGTTTTTTCGTTATTCATTGGTGAAATCATTATCTTCGTTTTTTTAAAGTATTTTTTCTTTTTTCTCAAACAGATTTTACTTTTCGGCATTTGATGCCTTACTGTTATGATACTCATACACGTGTCTGTAAAACTTCATGATTGCAGTGACCGCTTGGTCAAATTTCATTGCGATGGTAAGTACTACATTTAGAATCACAAGTTCTCCATGTATCTTCTTCTTCTTCCTCTTTCTGACCAATAACTCGTTCCAATTATCGCTCTGTGACTTTTATTAAGATTTAACTTTTCAAATTCAATAAATATAAAAGTAAATAACTTCAAGTAAATCTCCTATATACATAAAGATGCAATTATAGAAGGACCCAATCATCTAAAATATTAGTTTTTTTAAATTGAACTTTCTTGTGCTTAGACCCTAATTTACCAATTTTTTTTAAAAAAAAAAAGGTCATATTAAATTCAGAAACTTATCAAAGCATGGGAAAATTAATTTTCCAAACATCCATTATGCATTGGTACTCACTTATAACATAACTGTAATCATTTATCCTATTCTTCCATGTTTCCTCAAAAAAGCTTAATTTATAAAAATACATAATTATTTTATCAAATAAAGTGAAAATTCATTAACTAGAAAAATCATTTTAAAATCAATCATTTTCCATTATTTACGCTTCGTTGTGTATTAACCAGACACATAAAAAATAAGAAACTAAATAAACATTAAACGTTTTCCAAGCTATATTTAATTAAAATATAAATATTGAAAATTAAAACATCAAATTTTTATTCCGAAAAATACAACCATCAGGTGAATTACCTCGAATATAAATAAAATTAAGCAAAGCATACAACATTAAATTTTGATTAAATAGCACTTCTAAATGCCACATCTCCAACATACAATTCAGTCAAATAAGAATGACATTCCACAATACTTTAAATTTTGGCTTTGTAATAACAATTAATTGAACCAGTTTCCTTAAAAACCTAATTGAGAAAGAAAAAACTAAATCATTATGCAGAGCTAATAATAGCCAACCCCAATTTCATCATCAAAATTTCTCCAATTCAACTTTTTGAGTACACGAAAACAATTCGCATATTTCCCAATCATCCACCGTTCTCTTCAAAGCAAAAAGATAACAATTCCCACAAATGACTTAGTCTGCTAAACTGGGAATAGCTCACCTTAACAAATACAAATGGAATCGAAACACACTTAACACCCTAGATATACCTATAACACCACTCGAATAAAAAAATTACTCATACAAGATCTTAATATGCTCCAAACTAACCAACTATAAATCTTTATTGTACCTATTTAAGACTGTTTATTGGTTCTGCGTGCTTTGGCAGCCAGCATGGCACCTCTTTAATACTCATTGTTAGTAATAATACAGTTATTCAAGGAAATGGCCAAGAACTGTAATAAATTGAATGCAAACCTACAACCTAGAGAAATTCATTCGTTGAAGAGAAACTTGTTGCCAACACATTGGTCATTTCAGTTGTAAAACAATAAAACCAGACACAATGTTAACCACGATCACAATTGTATAAGCAACAAATTTTTTAATGCCATAAGAACGAATGAATAACTGAACTGAGGCTACAAAAACAAATCACCAGTTCAATAGTGAAAAACAATTCTGTCATGCGGCTTTGGAATCAACAGAAACCAGCAGCACAGCTAGACAGCCATCATCAGTGTACCAACTGCTAATACCATTGCCAACCCGATCTCAGCAAAAGAGGGCAGCAACAGTCAGCTACAGTAACTGGTTAGTGCTTCAAACTATTCACGAACACATGCATATCTTAGTACTAAAGATGCATCAGCTACCACCTCACAGCTACAGTGTCATGGAGCAGTGTGCTACAACAAACGTATCTCACTACATTAAGTGACAGATGTTATAATCTCGAAAGGTCAATGTTAAAAATTATCCATTAAAATACCCTAAAAAAAGTAACCATGAGTGTGTTACCATTGTCCACTTCCAAATAAACACCAGCACATTAAAGTTCATATTTACGACCCACAGTTTTATGTTTAGAATCCGCATCTGAATCAACAAATGACAGGTCCAACTCCTATGAGGCATCGGCTACATGTCAAAATATGCCCAACTTGTTCGTCACAGCATCAAGAATCCCTTTTAGGACAATTTTAGCCAAGGCCAAACACGATTACCAGATCAAAAATCAGAATATTCTCAATGGTATGACGGATCTCAGAAGAAAAAAAAAATAAACCAAAAAAAGCTTACCAATGATCAGATCATTCAGGAAAAAACCAAGTCAACTAATTGTCTGTTTAATCAGCACATTGGTAAAAAATCAGTCCTAAATCAGCATATTCTTGCAACCAGCATCAAATTCACGACCAATCATCAATGACATAGAAACAGCATCAACAGCAACAAAGCCAACATGCGCCTATCAGGCCCCCATCACTTTTCCGGATCATAACTATAAAACCCAATAAGTTTTTCAATATAAATTAACTGAGCTTTCACTAGATTAGTCACTCCTTCCTATAAAGTGGGAAATGAAAATGGAGATGTGGAGAGAGAAAATTGTAAACAGCAGAATGAAAGTAAAATGGAAAAATCCCTTAAACTGAGGTAGAATCATCCTATCAACTACAAGGTCTAATAGTTACCAAACACTGAAGATGACATAGCAAGTCCAAATATAAAAACATCCAAACATCGAGGAAGTCTGACCCTACCAAACAGCACTTAGATCATAAAATCCTTCAATGACTCTGATAAGACCATTCACACAGACTAAAAGATCCAACAACAGCAAAACAGCTACAGGTCCAGCATCTCTAGAATTTTTCATGTGAAGCATATCTTATTCCTGCAAGACAACAAATATGGAAAAGTCACAATAAATAAATACCTTGTTGACTAAAAGGTTGGTAAATTCCATTACTGCATTAAGACAAGTTACTTACATCACCATTCGAATTTCGAGGGGAAGGGCTTCGTGAAGCTTCAGGGCGACCGCGTGGTGATACACTGCGCGGGGAAGGAGATCGTCCATCACGGCTACGGCTACGGCTACGATTTGCTGGACTTTCACCCCGTGGACTTTTCCTAGGGGAAGTACTCCTTTGGGGAGAAGTGCTCCGCTGTGGGGAAGGACTCTTTCTAGGACTAGGACTGCGTCGTACAGGTGAGCGACTATAACAAATATCAAGGAAAGAGTGAAACATAATTACAATAAGGAATGGGGTAAAAACAATTGCAAGAACTATATATCAACAAATGAAGACCTGTCAACTGATCTGCTCCGGCTTCTACTGTGATGCTCATCATCATAGCGTGCCCTCCCACGACCCTTGTAATCAAGACTGGTACTACGGCTCCTGCTTCTGTGACGATAATCTCTGTCTTTCCCACGGTGCCTGTCACGTTCATACCTATCATAGCTTCTACTGCGACTTCGCTTCCTGTAATCCCTGTCTTTGTCATCACGATACCTGCAGATGACATTAATAAATTCATTTCAATTGCCAAATATGATTTTCAAAATGACTGGATAAATGGCATTTGGAATGTTTGGAAGTAATATTTTGGGGGAATAATAGCTTTCTCTTCAAAAGATAAAACTGAAAAAAATGTTTCCCAGACTATGTTAATCCTAACACGTAATTCTTTTAAAAACATTTGACAACATAACTGTATGTTAACTAAACTGTCCAATAAATGACAGTTGAAAGGGGGAAAGCATTCAGCATTCACTAGATAAGGGAAGGCTAGTATATGCTGAGCACAGGTTTGTTTTAACTTTCCCTTTCAACCCTGGACTTCAGGTAACAGCATAAAGAATCCAGGGCAAAACAATAAAAAGAAATATGCGTTTACTTATGAAAAACAACATAAGTACAAAATTAGATTGCATAATGTACAGCCTGATTGCCACAAAAGCCAGCTTACCGTGTACCAATGAAGATTCCAAAATATTGTTTTAGCTGTAACATGGACTTCTCATAACATATAAACAAAAGCTAAGAAAAAATATGAAATTGATCATCAAATTGAACTAAAAGCAGGCAATCAAAGCATGCTAGCACAACTTTTATCAACAAGATAAATAATTCTAAAATTGTAGTTCAACAGTTCAACACTTCTCATTACAATAAAGTCAGCACAACACTTTAAAGAAGCAAGTAAATTTAACAACAGCAAACCTTTTCCTGGGACTACGGCTTCTTGACCGGTTCCTTGATCTCTGGGCCGTTTCAATAATCCTTCCTTTGTGACTGCAAATTGAAAAAATTAACTAAGCAATGGACAAACTCACATGTCATCTTCATGCAAAATCATTAAATTGGAGCAAGGCCAGTCTGATTACTGTTTTTTTCAAAACTCTGTTAATAAAAAAGTTAACGTTTGAAACTGATAATTTCCAAACCCTGTGGACCAAATTTATAGAGAGAAAATTGGGAACACAAATTAGATTATATCATTTTCTTCAATTCTTCGCAGCTCTGAATCTCAAAACCTACCAACATCACCACTGCCACATGGAATGCTCACACCCCAAACACAACTGTGTAAGTTTGCAAATTAAGCTAAAACCATGATGAATCTTTTGTGGAGAAAGAGAAAATGGCAACAATTTCACAAGGGAAAAAGAGGATTTGTGAAATAATCCCACCAACTAATTTTCATTTTCAAAGATAACAAAAACAAAAAACCACCCAAAGCAGAAAGAACACAGTGAAAACAAAGTGAAAGTTGATTCAACAAAGGGCAACAACAATTACAATTTACAACCGATAATTAACAAGAAAAATAACAAATAAATAAATAACGAAAAATAAAAGAAGAAGGAAGCACTTACATCCTCTCCGCATTAGGCCCATATTTCGCAAACTGGACCGTTATTTCACGACCATCAACCATTCTTCCTGAAAGGGTTACAAGACTCGCCCATTCAAAACACAATCAAACAAAACAAAGACTCAAAGAACCAATTCAAAACAACAAAGCATACCGTCGAGCCTATCAACGGCCTTTTGAGCCTCGTCGGCATACTTGTAACGCACAAAGGCAAATCCCCTCGACTCACCGGTCCTTTACGACAAAATTAACAAATGCAGAACAAATCAATAAAGAAAGAAAGAAAAAGATTATGAATAAACGGTGTCAAAAAAATTGAAAATGAAATTTGAAAAGCACCTTCGATCCTTGGGGATGAAGATGTCGACGACCTTTCCATACTTGTCGAATAGAGGAAATAGGTCATCGGCAGTGGTACCTGAACGCAACAAGATTAAACGTTAAATTAAGGGTTTAGCAGAAGAATTGAAGAAAAGAGAAAGAGAGAAAAGAGAGAGAAGCTACGGAAGGTGATGTTGAGAACGAGAAGAGAGTAAGTGTCGGAAATGTCAGGGGGACCCGAGCGTCCGAAGTGAGACATGTTCGTTAGCACAGAGAGACAGAGCCCAAGAAGATGATAAAGATAAGAGAGGAAAAGAAAAGATAGAGAGATTAGGGATTAAGAAGAAGAAGGGCTAGGGTTTGGGTTTGTGAAGCGTTGGCCGCTGAAACCAAACCTTCCTGAACATTCGTTTTGCCAAAGCCTCTATTTATATCTTCACGTGCAACTCTTTCTAACATTTTTTTTTTTTTCATTTCTTCTTACCAGCGTTGTGCCAAACATAAATAAACTATTACTATCCATCGACGCTCGAATTTCGACTTTTGAAAACTTAATCTTCACCTGATTTTTCATTTTTTTTTAATTGAAAATAAAAATTTATTTGATAACTTTTAAATATTATACTAAATTAATTAAATAACTGGTATATGTTTTAATTATCAATATATTTATTTGATTGTCATTTACTTGTTTTTCAATTTTAGTCTGTATTGCTCTTCATGAATTATACTTGTATTTTTAATATTTACTTCAACATTTTATTTTGAATTATTTCACAAAGATAATTATTCCTTTTATATATATATATATATATATATATATATATATAAAGAATAGTTTTAAAGTATACAAATCAAATAGTTAACACAAATGTTTACTTAAATACTTTGTAATAAATCATATGATTATCAATCATATCAACTTATCAATCATATGAGTAATTGTATTAATTCAATGGATTATTGTTAATTTATAACACTCCCCTTTAGGTATCCATTGATAAGAGAATGTGTCTCGTTAAAACCTTATTAGGACAAACCAAACCCTTTTGTATCAAATCAAATATAGTTAATACAAATGTTTACTTAAATAGTGAGTAATAAATGATATGAGTATCAATCATATCAATTTATCAATCATATGAGTAATTGTATCAACTCAATGGTCAATGGACCATCATTAATTTATAACACTCCCCCTTCCCCCTTGAGTGTCCATTGATAAGAGAATGTGTCTCGTTAAAACCTTATTAGGACAAACCCTGTTGATCTTTTTAGTACATCATTCTATATAATATCATTTTTTACATCTCTTATTTTTTCCCTTCATGTAAACTTACACCATTAAGATAGATGATGAAGTCTAATATTATGAACCAATTGCTCAAAAATTCTCTTTGGCAAAGACTTTGTAAATAAATCTGCTAGATTTTTGCATAAACAAATCTTTCGAATCTCTACATCATCATTTCAATTGAGCAATGCACTATTGTCTTCATATATAGTTGTTAATTCCATTCTCTTTTAGGATAGACCACAAGTTTATCGCACATGAATTATAGACCTTAACTAAACATATTAACGACTTGCCTCATGTAATGCTAAAAACTATGCATGATTTTGACTATGTTGTTATAGTCTCTTTCACATATCGTCATGAAATCATTGTGCTACTACATGTTAACAAATATCTTTTTTGTGATCAACCATTGTGACATTGTGAGAATATAATAAATAACATGTATTTGCATAACCCCTTAGGTATGATTCTTAATCATTTGGATAAAATAAGTTCATATTCGTAGTACCCTTAAGGTAATGAAGTATATGTTTTACACCAATCCATTTTCTTCTTGTAGTTTAAGAACTATATCTTGCTTAAAAAAATCAGCAAATGAAATATCAGATCGAGTATAATTAGCAAGATACATTAATGTTCTTATGACACTAAGATATGGTACTTCTGGATTAAGAAGATCTTCATCGATTTCTTAAGGTTTAAGAAAAGCCTTTATCAATATCTAACAATCTCACAACTATTGGAGTGCATAATGTAAGTGACTTGTCCATTTAGAACATTTTAAGCACCTTAATTATATAAGGCTCTTGATGTATTAAAACACCTTTATTTAAATACTCAATTTCTAATTTCAAACAAGACTTTGCCCTTTAGAGATTTGTTATCTCAAATTTTTTCTTTGAGCAATCAATTATCTTATGAGTTAATCAGGAGTTCCAACGATATTTATGTCATCTACATAAACAATAATTATAACAAATTCATTTTGCTAATATTTTCATATAAATACAAGGACAACAAGGATCACTTTTATATTTTTTTAACAAGTACTCAATAAGGCAGTTATACCACACAAATCCTGATTACTTTAATCAATAAAAGGTCTTGTTCAATTTTATTGAATAACCCTCTTTAAAATTTTCCCTGTTGGGAAAATTAAATCCTCTAGGGATTTTCATATAAATATCATTCTCAAGAGAATAATACAAATAGGTTGTAACATCATCCATTAGATGTAAACGCAGACCTTGGTGTGCAACAAAAATAATCAAATATTGTTATGTTGTTGCATCCAATATCATTGAATATGTCTTTTCATAAATCAATATAAGGTTTTTGTGAAAAACCTTGAGCAACCAATGGTGTTTTGTAACAATTTCATCATTTTTAATTTGTTTTTGCGTAAAAATTCATATGTACCCAACGGGTTTCACACCCTTAGGCGCATCAAATATAGGTCCAAAAACATTTCTTTTAGCAAGCAAATATAATTATGCTTCTTTGCATATTTTCCTTTTGGTCAATCATTTCTTTGTCGACAATCTTCAATGATCATTGGTTATTGATCCTCATTGTCATTCATAACATTCATCGCTATATTATATGTAAAAGCTTCATTAATGTTTACTTCATTTTGGTTCCATATTATATAATTCATAACATAATTTATTGAAATCTCATCATTTTGAAGAATTTCAGGTACCTGGGGTTCTTCTGGAACCAAATCATTAATTATGTCAAATGAATCTTTTGGAATTTCCACCTTTTCGATTAGGTCATCTTGCATTTTAGCTTCCTTTCTCATTCAAGAATTTTTATCTTTGGAACCAATAGGCCTACCACGCTTCAAGCATCTCTTTGGAACTAACGGGCCTACCACACTTCAAGCGTGTTATGAATTAATATCGATTATCTTCGGAGCATTAGCAATTGGTATTAGTTACCCTTTTTGTGTTAGTAAAACATAAGGTAAGATTGACTAATTTTGTAAATGAGTTATCGTTTGAACTTTTAATTCACATTCTTTTGTATTAAGATCAATACGAGATAATGATAATTCATTTCAACCAATATCTTTTTCCAATTATTTTCTTTCTCTCCCTAATACAGGAAAAACTTATTTATCAAAGTGACAGTTAAAAAGTTAAATTGTAAATAAGTTTCCTATTGGTAGCCCAAGATATTTTATTACTAAGGGGGTATCATATCTAACATATATTCTCAATTGTCTCTGAGGACCAATCATAGTCCCTTTTGGTGGGGAAATCATATACACCACACCCAAAAATTTTACATGAGAATTTTAGGTCATTGACCAAAAACCAACTACATAATACAGTATTTATGATAACTTGGTGGTTTGATGTGAATTAATAATTCAATATGCAAAATTTCATATCCCGAAGTAGCCATTAGTAGATTAGCTCTCATAAGTAATGATTTTGCAACCAATTTTAGACGTTTTAGTAATGATTCCACAAGTCGATTTTGAGTATGAACATGTGCTACTAGATGCTCAACTGCAATTCCAATTGATATACAATACTCATGAAAATCATGACATGTAATTTCACCACTATTATCAAAACAAAATTTCTTAATCGGATAATTTAGGAATTGATCTCTTAACTGTACTAATAACTTTGAAAATACTTCATTGTGAAATATTTGACCATCTAGTTGATGTACCAGTTAAAACCATGAAATATATAAATAATCCACATGGTGGGTGTATTGGACCACAAATATCACCCTTATTCGTTATGAAAATGAGATTGACTCATTTCTAATTTTTCTGGTGATGGTCTTATTATCAACTTTTGTGAACATAGAGTACATGAGAACTCATTGGTTAGAAGAAGTTTTTTTACTCTTAAGTGTGTGTCCACATAATTTTTTCAACTTTTTTCTCCGCATCATAAAAGATCCAAAATGACCTAACTAATCATACTAAACAAGGAATTCATTTTGATTCGTAAATTTTTGGTTTACCATGACATGCATATTAATTGTACTAATATATGAATAGTATAAATCATCTAACTAATCATGCCAAACAAGGCATTCATTTTGATTTTTAAACTTTTGGTTTATCATGACATGCATTTCAATTGTATTAATATATGTGTAGTACAAACCATAAGAGAATATTGATAATTTCTCCAATACACATTTTTTTCAACTAAATCATAAAGATATAAAGATATTTATATCTTTTTCATTGTTTGTCTCAATATGATATCCATTTAGACAAATATCCTTGAAACTTAATATGTTTCTATTAAACTTCTTGGTAGAAGTATAATAGCTCTTCTGGAACCTTCAAATATATTTGTAGTACTAAATAAGACTAACATTGATGTCTCGCATTACTAAGCAAGAGAAAAATGTATTACTCTTGAGAATTGTATAAGTTGTTGCACTATTAATAAGACACATATCCTCATCATTGGTGCTAATGTCAACATTCATTCTTCATATAAACATAAATATCAATATGAGGATTTTTTTTAACACTCTTATAACCAATGAGGTGATGAATGCTTCCATTTGGTTTAATAAAGAAAATAATAATACCAAGATGAGTAACATCCATGTGGCCATAATCAGAATCATCATCTTCATAAGCAAAGTGTGTTTATATGTTATTCTCATTATTTGTAAAATGCTTTGGTGTACGACAAGTACAATTCGAATGACCTTTACCACCGTAATGATAATATATACTTTCATCTTTTTGCCAATATTTTTAAATTTCCCCTCTTTTTCACATTATTGTGTCTCTTCGAGTGACAAAATTTGTCTTTGAAATTTACTTTATAACTATGTCCATAATCAATATCACGATCATGAAAATATAAATATTGTTGCATTCACTTATGGGAATGGAGCATAACCTACTAGACATGTTTCATATTTTCTATCAAAAACTCATTGCTTTGTTCAGTCATACAAATGCATAAAATAATTTCAAAATATTTGTGAAATCTCTTTTCACAATATTGCTGTCGTAAGAGCAAATTAGTTGATCATATGCTTTCTTTCTTTAATAATATCACTAAGACCCATTGCATCTAAATGTATTTCAACATTTAATATCGAATATAAGTAATTCTTCCTCGTCACAAATTCAAAATTTAGATTTGACATGATTAGAATTAACATATAAAAAAATAGTAATAATCATCATCATAATAATAATTATCATTATAAAAAAATAATAATAAGACAAAGATGAAAATTGATAAAGTAAAATCATTCGTATGACAAAAATAACAATGTAAGATAAAATTGTGAATGAAGAAAGGATTAGGAAGAGTCTGAATTAAGACATGCAAAACATTGTCCTTAGAGAGAAACGTTCCAACTAGCCCTCAATTGGTTGGAGCATCATGCTGATAACGTATTATGAATAAAGCTAATATAAAAAAGAATAATAGAAGGAAGTATAGAAAACGAGAAAATAGAGAGTAACTTTTTGTGTTCTTATTACTGATAAGAAGAGTCATATTCATAGATATAACTAGAGATGACAAATAAACCCGCCCCCGTGGGTATTGTCTGAACATGTTCCCGTTTTGACGAGGAATCCCTACGTTGTCTGGGTATGGAGAATCCCAGACTTTTTCAATTGAGTATGGGATGTACATATCCCTACCATAGTACCTGTCCCTACGACAACTCCCTCCCCATTTAAATTATTAAAATTTTCACAAATTATTAAGTAACCCTATATATATATACTTTTTTTTTTATTTCTTCTAATTATTTGGTTTGTCATGAAATTCATTCGCATCTCCAATATATTTTTCATCTTATCATAACCTTTATGTAATTATGTTAAAATGATGTATGTTAATTAAATTTTTTTATGTCTCACATTTGAATATTTCTATTATTTTTTAATATTTTTATTTATTATATATTTTTCTTTAACATGAGAATGTTGAATACTCTCAATTTAAGTGTTTAATAGCATAAACCTTTCATTTACTAGTAATATCAGGAAAAAAAAACATTATTTACTTATTTTTATTCATTTTTGTTTCATTTGAATAATTCTTTTGTTTCACTAAAATAATTTTCGTTATCTCTCAACCATTGAGTATATATTATATGTTGATATTTGAAAAGTTTTTTCAACCATTCGTTTTTCTTTGTGCGATTTCTTTCAATAGTCTTTCAAAATTTTTTTAAGACATCCATTTGTTAATTTTTTATATATTTTTACTTGTTGTTTATTTTCATAATATATAGAATACTATTTCGATATATTTTATATGATTATTTTTATTTTCTAACTCATTATCAATCATACTATAATTTATTTTTTCACTATAATTGTATAAATAACTTTTATTTACTATAATATAAAAATTTAATGTAATTGTCATGAATATTTTTTTATCACCCTCCAACATATATTAGAGTTCAAAAGATACAAGATCTATATCAAAATTTTATTATTATGTTTATTATTTATTATTTGTGTCATTTTGATCAAGTGATGTAGATTTATTAGAGTTAAAAAAATGGAAGTAAACATACATTTAAAATATATTTTAATTTGAATATTTGTTTTCCTTTTATATATTTTTTAAAATATTTTTAAATTTTATCAACTAGGTTTCATTAATATTTGCAAATTTAATAAATTTTTTGGTTCTCATAAAATTTTATTTAGTATTCTAATATAAAATGTAAACAATTATAATTTATTTCAAAGTATTTGATATCGAAGAAATAATCATCCTCCTAATATTGAATATTTGTAATATTATGTTTCTTTTAAGTAATTTTTTATTATTTTATAAAAATTAATTAAAATTAATATTAAAGTATAAAAAAACAGGTACGAGTATGAGTATGAGATTATACCAGTTATTCAATGAAGTGTGGATGAATTTTTTCTATGAAAATAAATATGTGATAGTGAAATCTGTCCCCGTCCCGTTGACACAGTATGACTTACAAATATTTTTTACATCTAGAAATTCTATTATATAATTTATTTCAGTTATATTAAAATCACAAAATAAACACATTGACAAGCTAGTAATAAAATCAAAGAGAAGAAAAAAAAACCAGAAAAAAAGCTAAAAGATAACTTATAATATAAAATATAATCATTTTAAATTAAATAAATACTTTAACTTTATAATTAAGTTCTAAAATCATGATTCTATTTTATTTTAAAACTAAAAATAAATTGATGCCGACTAATATAAACTTAATTAATTTGGATTACATGCTATAATAATTAATAATATCGATTGATTGAATATTAATAATGAACACCAACTGTAAAAAATTATTACTTCTTTTCCCTTCTGCATTCGGAACTATCACCGACCTCTCTCTCGTTTTTATTTAACCAAAAAAGAAAAAAGTCACCTCTTTCTTTAACTGATAATTCTTACACCGAGCATTTCGAAAATATTCATAATGAATAGAGATAGATGAGATTCTTGACACGAAAAATTTCAATTCGTGCATTGCACCACGCACACTAATACACACAGAGACGAAGACACTACACAGCCAGCGCATGTTGCGGTTGTTGATTCAGTATCCCAAACACAGAATTTCAGTTACGACTAAGCACCGGATTTCGTTCCAATTCACCCCAATCACTAATCACTAATCAGTAATCATCATCATTCTCATTTCCCATGGCGAACCCTAAAACCAAGAGTTCTCATTCGCTGGGTGGCGAGGGCGATCCCGAATCATACGAATCGCGGTGGGTTTTCCAGGAGGACGACGATCCCTCCGAGATCGAGGACTTCGACGCCGCCGATTTGCGCCACCAGCCTATGTTTGATTCTGAGGACGAGGACAATGGCGAACATAGACTCGTTCGCACCGGTCCTCGAATCGATTCATTTGATGTCGAAGCTCTCGAGGTTCCTGGCGCCCAGAGAAACGACTACGAGGTGATTCCGACTTTGATTTCCGCTTATGAAGCGTTCAATTGTGATGTATTAGTGATGCGCATTGTCTTGTGTTGTTTGCACTCTCTTATTGGTTGTCGTCGTTGATTTGTGTGTTGTTGCAGGATATTAGTGTGGGGAAGGGGATTCTGTTGGCTTTTCAAACTCTCGGTGTTGTTTTTGGTGATGTTGGAACGAGTCCTTTGTATACGTTCAGTGTTATGTTCAGGAAGGCTCCTATTAATGGAAATGAAGATATTCTTGGAGCTTTATCACTTGTTTTGTACACTTTAATCTTGATTCCTTTACTGAAGTATGTGCTTGTTGTTCTTTGGGCCAATGATGACGGCGAAGGTATGTTAACTTGGGTGTTTTAATGATAAATATTCGGTATTATTTTCTGTTTTTTCTCTATTTCACATGTGGTTCTGCACTCAAGTTTTTGCTTATTTTAAAACCACCGCAGGTGGTACGTTTGCATTGTACTCGTTGATTTGTCGAAATGCTAAGGTGAGTCTTCTTCCCAATCAGTTGCGATCGGATGCCCGAATATCGGGCTTTAGACTGAAGGTGCCATCTCCTGAGCTTGAAAGGTCTTTAAAAATCAAGGAAAGACTAGAGACTTCGCTGACTCTTAAGAGGATTCTACTATTATTAGTTCTTGCTGGTATTTCCATGGTGATAGCTAATGGGGTGGTTACACCGGCAATGTCAGGTTGCTTACTGCTGTTGTGTCATATCTTCTATAACTTCTTTTACATTTATATTTTGTCATATCTTCTATAACTTCTTTTACAATTATATTTTGTCATATTGTGTTTGACTGATGCTAATGTCATACTTGTAATGTAATGACATCCTGTTGCTTTTGTACCTGATCACTGTTGTTCTTCAGTAACCACTTCTTTTATTTATTTCTTCATATTAATTCTTGGTTTATATCTTTTTCATTCTGCAGTACTATCATCTGTTAATGGTTTGAAGGTGGGGGTAGATGCAATTAAACAAGGTATTATGCTAACCTATTAACAAATGTTTATTCGATAGTTGTTAATTAACCTTGCATTTGAGGTTGTTATGCACAAACACAACTAGAGAACTTTGATTTCTGTCTTTCTTCTATGGAATAAATTTTTGGGGCTTTTCCTATAAAACAGTAACAGTGTTTGAGGCTGCCTTTTTGTTTACAATATTGTCTGAACTATTCTTTGGTCCTAGCATTGAACAGATTGAGTCATGTATTGGTAGAATTCTTTTGCTGTGCATGTTATTCCAACCAAAGTGTAATGGTATGGGAAGAGGTTCTTATAGTTTAGGTATCCTGGTGGAGACTATAGATGAATTTGGCTAAATATTCTTATTTTAGCATAATTTGTGTAGTTAAATTAATCTTTTCTTCTTTTCCCTCTATTATGCAGATGAAGTGGTGATGATTTCTGTTGCATGCCTTATCGTTTTGTTCAGTGTACAGAAATATGGAACAAGTAAAGTGGGGCTTGTTGTAGGACCTGCTTTGTTTATATGGTTTTGTTCTCTGGCGGGCATTGGTATATACAACCTTGTTAAATATGACAGCAGTGTCTTGAGGGCATTTAATCCTATTCACATATATTATTTCTTTGCAAGGAATTCAACTAAAGCGTGGTATTCTCTTGGGGGCTGTCTTCTGTGTGCAACTGGTAAGCACATATATGTAGGATAATGGATATGGTCTATTCAGTATATATGTTCTGCTTCTCATGTATATTTGTGGATTCAATTCAATCTGTGTTTGTTTTTCTGTATCTATAAACCAATTGTTTGCCAGAAATTGCAATGGTTAATCTCCAAGTTCTCATTTGTTCTAAAGTTGAGTAGAGTTGATTTTGATAGAAATGATTTAGATCTTTTGAATGTTATTGGGATGTGTGCCAATATTCATCTTGACTAAAAATTTAACATTGGGACATGGGCACAGTATGGGGAAATTGGTTATTGATATGAAGAAAGTAGGCCTTAAGTTTCTGCTCGCTATCTATCTTAGATGGAATAACATGCCTACTGACTTTTATTAGAATGCGAGGTTCATTGAAGTATTAGATCTTCCTAGCTGTGGTGTGGGATAAAATTATTATTGATAGGATGAATAGATTAGTAATGAACAAATTCAAACAAGCTTTTGTTTAAATCCAAGAAGTTGGGAATGGATTCATTATACACAAGCACTGTTTGAATTTGGTCGATTAATTTATTTGTGAGGGTATACGTCTAGGAAGACCAAAATTAAATAAGTGAAATATTCATATTTGATGATTTCAATTCAACTTCATGAAGTCTGATATGCAATTGTTACTTGTACAAATAGTCATCAGTTTGGTAATTATTTTATGACAAGACTTGGCAAACAGAGAGAAAATAATTTTTTTATTGATTACAAGTATAACTATTACATTCTCAACCCCTGCATTTGTAAACCACACACTTTTAAAAGAGGAAATAAGATCAGTTAAAATGAATGTGTAGATTCAAGGGATATTTTTATTGATAACTATAGAGATATTAGGATATTTTTATTCCAGGAATCCCTTATTTACAACACTTCCCCTGAAGTTGGTAAATGAATATCGATCATTCCCAACTTCCGATAGCGACATTGGTTGTGACCACATGACCACATTGGTTATGATGAAGTCCTATCGTGTTATGAGCAATGTTGTTGGTTGACTTATTATCATAGTACAATTGCACATGGATGACAACTTTTATTTTAAGGTAATCTAATATGATCTTCATCTAAAGTCCTTCACACACACCTTGAGTAGGGGCTCAAAATTTAGCTTTTGCACTTGAACAAGATACTCTATGTTGTTTATTGCTTCTCTAGATGACCAGAATTTTTCCCAGAAACATATAGTATCCGCTATTGTGTTTTTTCTATAAGAGTGCTCTTTTCACTTCTAATTTTTTGATTCTGTTCAATGGGAACTTTTGAGGGTTTGCATCCCAACTTAATTGTTTCTAGGAGGAGATCACCAAACATATTTTCTTTAGGAGATGAAAATCTTCTTTTTGGAATAAGCATCCTTTATCTCAAGGAAATACTTGAGTATTTCTAGGTCTTTCATATCAAATTGGCAAGACAAATATAAGGCCTTCTTTAGGAGGCAAACCTTATTTCTTTCACTATGAGTATCAAATCCAACATTCTTCTAAAGCTCTATGAAGAAAGACATTGTTCACATCCAACATGTACAAGTGATTTTTTTCTCTTTTTGCACGCACTGGGTAAATTATTTGTAACACTCCGCACCTCTGGGTGGTCCGATAGCGGGTGAAACTGTATGTCCAAGAAATCACTACTGATTTTGTCAACTCTACCAATCAGCTGGCTGGCGTATTCACCAAGTCCCTTAGAGGCCCTCAGATTGAGTATATTTGTAACAAGCTTGGTGCATATGATATATATGCTCTAGGTTGAGGGGGAGTGTTAGAATATAATCAGATGTTACAAATTTCTAGGAAATTAACTGTTACATAATCTCGGGAATTAGTATGATTTATTCCTAATTATTAGGTGTCTCTATTGTAATTAATTCTATTCAATAATATAAATACATACTGTGTGGTCTGCATTAGACACATAATACATTTAGAACATATACAATTCTATAGGAAGGAAGGAAAGTGTCACATTGCAATGTTTAGGAGGAAGAGAATTTTATTATGCTGGGCAGCCTCTTAAGAAAGGAAAGTAATATAATATATATTATTTATAAATGATTCTTTTATTTGAATTTTACAGTTAGGAATTAGGGGTTTTAGTTTCAGATTTTAATTAGGAATTAGGATTTATTTTTAATTATTTAATAATTATATAATATGCTTTTTAATTTGGTAGTCGAAAATTGAAATTAGGGATAATTTTAAGTATGTATGGGAATGGATCAAATTCAATTAAGAGCAATTCAAGTGTACTCTCATCTATTGTACTTAATTATTCTATTGTACTATTTGAATTTATAATTTGTTTTTCATGGGAAGTAAACTCAACTCTTATGAGTTTACGGAGCTCCCACAAGTTTACGAAAACTTTCCCGGACAAGGTTGACACTAGGAGAGAAGAGTGAACAAAAGATAAGATACACTTAATAGCATTGATGTCATTTAAGACACAAGTTGGAAACCTGTTGATGAGGCATGTGGAAGTTAATACAACTTCTCCCTAGTATGTTTTGAGAAAAGACATTTGGAAAAACAGTGCTCTGGCTACTTTTGGGAGATGATGATTATTCCTTTTTGTGGCTCCATTTTGTTGTGGGGTGTTAACACATTTTAGTTCATGGGCAATACCATTGAGAGACAAAAATTTGGAAAATTCATGATTTGCATATTTATTACCATTATTGGACCTAACTCTTTCGATGTTTTTTCCATATTGATTTTTGACAAGATGGAAATAATTAACAACAATTAGAAATATGTTGGACTTACTTTTTATAACATATGCCCATGTGAAATGGGATAATCATCAACAAAAGTAATAAACTATTTCCTTGTTGTCTCTAGGATTATTAGTTATCAATTTTCTTTATTTTATCATGATTGTTTTTGTAGGATATATGTATGTTGTTCTTAGAATTTGGGTTTAAGCTTAATTTAAACTTATAAAACAGGTTTGTGAGGCAAGGGTTGCTCTTTGGTTAACCCCACGCACTCATTGTAGGAGTTTTTCTCAATACATCTCTCAGGTCTCACACTATTAGCCTTGATGTGTGTATAATATGGTGGTAAGTGACCCTTTCAATGAATGAAGGATAGATTTTGGTACTATCTTAGACTTTGGGTTTAGACCTAAATCAAACCCTCAATATTGGTTTGTGAGGTGACATCTGTGCCCCTCTTTTATATTTTATTTTAGCTATACCACTGGTGGATATGAGATCTCTAATTTCTAAAATGTAAAAGTAGTATCTTTGCTTTAGACTTCTTTATTTTAGATATGGAGTACTTGCTTAGTGAACTTGGAAGCTATACTGAAGGTGGAGATTTTAGAATGTCAATTGGAAATGTGATAGCGGAAGGGTCCCACACCTATAAAAGGTCTATCCCCTCATTTGATAAGACTTCCAATGATAGAACGAATTGAAAGCTAAGATGCATTGGAACTGTTAGAATCCAAAATGCATACTGAAACAAAACTTCAACCACAAAAACATCACTAGCTCTATTTTTCTCCAAACAAAATTGCTTGCTCTATTACAATATCACTTGAGCTATGTACAAAAGAAAAGAATTATTTTATTGATAACTCGGTGGAATTTAACCTTAACCCAACTTCAGAAAATTGCTTTGGAATGTAATGTTTGCATCTACTTACATGTTTTAATTTGACCATATTTCTAGTCGATGTGGGATGTCTAACGTGAATTTGAATTTTCTGTTGGTTTTTTCTTACACACACACACACATACATACATATATAAATATATACATATATATATATATATATATATATATATATATATATATATATATATATATATTATAAATTGATCGTATCTATAGTCAATGTTGGATCTCTAGCACACCACCCCACACTAAGGACTAGACATCTAGAGTGTGAGACTAGAGGGGAACCCAATAGAAGGCACAAACTTGATTAGGGTAGACTCTGAATGACTTTGATACCTTCTTAAGAAAGTGAAATTTAAGCGTAACTTAAGTACAAAACTGACTTGCAAGGTGAGGTTTGCACATACCTATATACTATAATTTGGCTATATTTCTAGCCAATGTAGGATCTCCAACAATATTAATCATACCAATTACATTCTCATCATCTCTATTTTTGTAATATTCAAATCCTTTAAAATAAGGAAATAAATATGCTTAAGAATCGGAAGATTTTGAAGATATTTTTTCCTAATATTGTGGAAATATTGGGATTATTTTTATCCGAATAATATGCTATCCACAACATTATCCCCACCTTTCGAAACTAATCTCTTGGTATTGTAATGTGGTGAATAAGCAATTTGCGTCTTGGAATTGCTAAGGTACATATTTTTTTGAACTGCTGATTAACATTGTTACTGGATCTTGTTATAGGCTCCGAGGCAATGTTTGCAGATCTTTGCTATTTCCCTGTACGGTCAGTTCAGGTAATGAATGCTGACTGTTGTAACTGACAGCTTATGTTTCCATTATTATACTTTCTGTGTCTTATAAGCTAATATCTGATGAAACCGATGGTGTTTTTTTTGTAGCTTACATTTGTATTTCTTGTTTTACCGTGCCTACTGTTGGGTTATTTGGGTCAAGCTGCTTACCTTATGGAAAACCATGCTGATGCTGGCGATGCCTTCTATTCTTCTGTTCCAAGTAAGTTTAGTCTACTTGGTTTCTATACTAGTGCTTGTCAACATTTCCAGTGACATTTCTTTGCACTTTGCAGAACTTTCATGTAAGACTATTTTGTGTCTGCAGGTGGGGCATTCTGGCCAACTTTCCTCATTGCTAACATTGCTGCATTAATTGCAAGTCGGGCTATGACAACAGCCACATTTTCTTGTATAAAACAGTCTGCTGCACTTGGTTGTTTCCCTCGTCTTAAGATAGTTCATACCTCTCGGAAATTTATGGGACAGATCTATATCCCTGTCATAAACTGGTTTCTCTTGGCTGTTTCTTTGGTGTTTGTGTGTACTATATCCAGCCTTGATGAGATTGGAAATGCATATGGTAATGATTTTGTTTCAATTTCTCAATTTTTATTTCAAAGATAATTTTGTCATTTTTGTCAGCCTATTCACATGGCATGTCAAATTTTAAATAATGTTGCATTTTTTATGGGATCAATGCATGTTGATACTGCAACTGCTTGGAAAGACATTGAGTTTCTGTCTTATAATCACATTTGGATGAATAATAATATTGGAGCTCGAGCCTTGACCAAATTTTCTTTAAGAAACCTATAAAGTGTATAAAATAAAAGCATCATTTGTGCAGTTTTACAAATACTGACTTTATTTTCAGAAAAATGACATTCTGTACAAATGTAGATATTTTATCTTGCATTCACAGCATTTTTAATAGGTAACGGTTATCATTTTATTCCAAATGGATGTGGTCAAATTGGCAGGTCACTAGTTTTCAAGATTAGGTCGTGTCAAAAGCTTCAAAAAAGGATTTACCCAAACCCACTGATTGGAAACAAACAAAAACTTTATGTGGTGTTTGGCCCTAGTGGTCGAACTAATCCTCATTAAAAACCGGCAGTCTACTTCAGGACAAGCTTTCACCTTACGTGTAAACGTGTAAAATGAATACATAAATAAAAATTTGATTCTTACTGCTTAGATGGGAGGAGGGAGTTAATCTTTCATTGGTTTTTATACACTGAATTTACCTTTATTATTATTTTACTATATACTACATAAAATTATATAAAATACAAATTTGTTTTCAGCTTGTTTCTTTGTCTTCTTTCAGGCATTGCTGAGCTGGGAGTGATGATGATGACCACTATTTTAGTAACTCTTGTTATGCTTCTTATATGGCAGATTCACATCATTGTAGTGCTGTGTTTTGGAGTAGTCTTCCTGGGATTGGAGTTGACTTTCTTTTCATCAGTTTTGTGGAGTGTAACTGATGGAAGTTGGATCATATTGGTCTTTGCTGGATTAATGTTTTTTATAATGTTTGTATGGAATTATGGGAGCAAGCTCAAATATGAAACTGAAGTAAAGCAAAAACTGTCAATGGATTTGATGCGAGAATTAGGCTGTAATCTTGGGACAATACGGGCTCCTGGAATTGGTTTGCTCTATAATGAGTTGGTGAAAGGAATTCCAGGCATTTTTGGCCATTTTCTAACCACGCTTCCAGCTATACACTCTATGATTATATTAGTGAGTATTAAGTATGTTCCAGTTCCTATGGTGGCTCAAAGTGAAAGGTTCCTTTTTCGGCGAGTTTGCCAGAGAAGCTATCATATATTTCGATGCATTGCCAGGTAATAAGCTAAATATTTTACATTTTGGGATATTTGCGCATTTTTCATTTTTTGAAAAGCGGAATGGGTTGTGAAAAAGAAGTCTACATGCTACTTTTGGAATTGTGCTATAGCTTTACTCGAAATCTCAAGGAAAATAGTCAATAATACAAGGAAAAGTCACCAAGATGTGATTTTTGGTAAAGTATTTAGTTCAGGAACAATTGATAAGTGGCTAACTTGAGTTAATCAATGGTTGCTCTTTAGCCACTTTTCAGCAGTCATAAACAGTAATATATACTTTAATTAAAGTTTCATTTTTCTCAATTCTATAAGCCGGACCAGAACTTTTTACATTTTGAACAGGTATGGTTACAAAGATGTTCGAAAAGAAAATCACCAGACTTTTGAGCAACTGTTGATGGAAAGCCTAGAGAAGTTTATACGTCGTGAAGCTCAGGAGAGGTCACTCGAGAGTGATGGGGATGATGATTCTGATTCTGAGGATGAGCACTCTGGTGCTAGGGTTCTCATTGCTCCCAATGGGAGTGTTTATTCACTTGGCGTACCTCTTCTGGCTGATTTTATTGATACAAACATACCCATACCCAAATTTGAAGCAAGCACATCTGAGGATGCACCTGAGTCTCCTAAGCCCCCAGTGCTTGATGCTGAGCAGAGTCTTGAGAGAGAGTTATCTTTTATACGCAAGGCTAAAGAATCTGGAGTGGTTTACCTTCTTGGTCATGGGGATATAAGGGCTAGGAAAGACTCATGGTTTATCAAGAAGCTAATTATAAATTATTTTTATTCTTTTCTGAGAAAGAACTGCCGAAGGGGGATCACAAATTTAAGTGTACCCCATTCACATTTGATGCAGGTTGGCATGACTTACATGGTTTAACCATCAATTTTCCGACCCCAACATTTGACAGGTATTTTCAAATTATAATTTGGTAGCAGTGAGTTGGTCTTGGAAAGGTCTCATTTTGCAGTTCTATTTGCATGATCGTCACTTTTTTGGGTCCTCAAATTGCTATATATCTTTCTAGCTCATAATCTGGATCCTGTTCCAATGTTTTTTTATGGTTGTGAGCTTGGGTTGTAGATATATGGAAATGACATAGCTTTGAGAAAAAAAAAGGAAAAGAAAAAGAAGATAAATGTAGAATTGTCATTACAAAAAGAAACTGTAGGCTGTTATGTACCCATATTGTGGATGTGCCAAATTCCACTCGAACACGAGTTTTGTACTATTTAAAGACAAATTTCTGTAGTTTGCGTTAGCTGTTTACCTGATGTCATCTTACAAGTCATTGATTGAACAAGAGATTATTGCCCTGGAAGATTTTATGTTGTGGATTTCTTAGTTTTTGATGAGAAAATAGCTTATGATAAAAAAAAAACTGATAATAACTATTTTAAAAGTCATTGATTTTTATTTCTTTTACATAAAGTACATGACCATTACGCTCTGGATATTGACACTAGTTAATAGTTGGAAACTGAAAAAACTGAGGAACCAATACTTTCACCCCAACTACGCGTTTTGAAGTGTTATTTGAAATTATAGTTGTTTTCTAAAAGGCTTTCTGACTACACTTGGCAGATATTTTAAGATGCAGAAATATAAATGGATTTTACTGCAGTTCGTGGATTTTAAATGGATTTAAAACTCCAAGATTCGTGGATTAAAAACACATTTTCTTGAGATGAAGACTTAAGATCTTATTATAAACAACAAAAGACCAAGGAATAATGAACCTGTCATTAGAGCTGGAGAGCTCATAAAGAGAGAACTTATGAGAATCAAATAGAAGTACCACCCAGTAAAATAATTGGTGCAATTTGTTCTTTCCTTTATTAGTTTTTGCCGTTTCCTGAAGGCGTGAATCTTTCAATTCTGTACATCTGAATTCTCATCTGCACCGTTTCCTTTCATCCACACCATAAATCAAAGGTTGGCAGTATACACACCGAGCTGACGTGAGGAGATTCTGTTGTTGTACTGCGTGTATCCAACATCTAGTAAGGTCGGCGTGTTTTCTGGTTTTGTTGTGGCACATGGATTTTGGTATTTGGCGATGTACTATATATTTGTGACTGCTTTGAGGAAAATTTGAATCTCAAAAGTAACGAGTTGGTCATTACACCAATGGAACTCAGCCCCATGAGAGCCCCTGCAATTGATGGAGTCAGAATAGTTCCATTTATGGGAAATAACGCTCCAGCTGCAATTGGAATTCCTACCTGTATAAAGATAGAGGTTCAATAACAATATAGAACAATAGTTTTTCAGATATTTTAAAATCGCAAACAACAGAAACATCAAAACAACAAAAGTATCAGTCCTAAATTCAGTTGAATTGGTACATGAAGCAGGTGGAGATTATCTGCAGTGATACTGCATGTTAACAAAATTAATTCAGACCCCGATTGCATTTGCATTTTGATTTTTATGTGGAGTGTTGTACTTAACTGTAAATGAACGAAGCCGAACACTTAAAACCCAAGCTCTCTCAGACAGAAAGTATAAGTAGTTGCTATATTTAAAGCTTAGATTTAATTTGAAGCATGACTTTGATTTGTCTCATTCATACAACTACTACCAGCACGAGCTTACCCTACTACGTGAAGTAAACTATTTGGGTCATATATCACTACGCATGGTTAAACCCCAAACTTTTGAGAGATATTACTCGATGAGATCCCTTTTAATAATTTTCTCTAATTTCTTTAATGTCTCTTACTACCCCTTTGAACAAGAACCATGCAATATATTTAACCGATGCCTTCAATGATAATATTTGTCTTTGTCCTAATTACCTTAATTGATTTCTATAACACCAATATCCCTTATATGCAATTTGTATCCCACACTTCTCGGTACGGTGAGCTTGGCAGTTTCATTTCCAATATTCATCAAGTGTTTTTTAAGTTTAGTATTTATTAGACATTCTAAATGTTAAAATGACATAAAAGTAAGAAGATAAAGAGAACAACACAGTACTTAAACATATAAAGGATGTAAAGAGGAATTCTTGAGATAAAATTATAATTTATAAAGTATATTTCATTTCTTATATAAAACATTTTCTTTTATTTGTTATATATATGTGTGTAGGCACGCATGAACTACTCAACTTTTTAATGTCATACCTCTAAAAGCTTTGACTTTGACGTGTGTATATATATCCTAAAGTTAAGTTTTACCGCGTTCAATTAATAGTAGTAAATTAATAGTTCATTAATAACTAAACTTGTTCCAATCTGTAATCATATTCCTTCACCGGAATGTTTTTTGCTGGTAACCAAAATAGAAAATGCTAAGAACATTTTCTACATTTCAACAAGCAACTTTTCTATGCGAAACAAAAAATATTGTTATGAAAATGAATTAAGCACGTGGAAAATTCTTAGATATACACGCTGATCAATTTCTATGTTTGGGTGGTATAAGAACTTACAATGTTATAGACGAAAGCCCACCAAAGATTCTGTTTTACAGTATTCATTGTTAGCCTGCTAAGCTCCAAGGCATCAAGTAGCTGCAATTAAATAAAAAGATTAATTATCTACTAACATTCGATTGCCTAAATCAACCACATCCAAGAAGTATTCTGGGCGCATAATACAGTGTCTTAGCAGAAATAAAGGCATTGAAAACATAACCTAATCATTCCTTGGTAATTGAAGTAAAAATACGTATTTCATGCAAATCAATCAACTACTTTCAATCCACACCCAGATGTTTCCTAGAATATTACGCGCACTAGAAGAAAAATGCGAAAGTGATTTTATTAGTGTAGCATTCCAACGAGTTTGTCTTCTAAACTTTCAAAAATGATTATAAGCTAAGAGGCTCATTGACAAGGGCAACAGGACCATCAAACCGGATGTTTCCCAAGTACAAAAAGAGATTGAGAGATGAAGTCAAATAATAAATATTTCAAAAACAAATGAATAGAATAAAACATAACTTCTTACAAATATAAGAATGTTTTAAGAAAAAACTTAATTAAATAACAATGACCTGTGACAGCTGGTTGCGCATTAATACAATAGAAGACACCTCACTAGCAGCCCCGACACCGCCACCTAATGCAATAGCAACATGTGAAGAAGCCAGGGCAGCTGCATCGTTAATTCCATCACCAACCATGGCCACAATGTTCTTATCTTTCTGTAGTTCATTTATAAACTTCTTTTTCTCATCTGGTTTCACTTCAGATAGCACCTGCAAATGGCAACAGACATTGAATAAACAATTTTTTTTCCCGTTTATTAATTCTTCGTTTCCTTGTATAGTTCAAGTTGGTTAGAGATCTTGAACTCGGAAACTCTATTTCCACTGCCAAGTAAACAGCTGCTACTGCTGTTGCTCTATCGCCACTACTGTTGAGGTCAATAGTGGGCTAGAAAGGTGCACCCCAATAGAGTTGCCACGTGCCACCAGTACCAGCTGTTAGTATACACGCTATAGTTAACTTGTATAGTTTACAGACGTATTGTACAACTTATTTTCTTTGTACGGTTGTAGGTTTACCTGTAAACTGTTCTACTCCTTTGTACAACAGCTAGTAGTAAACAGCATCCTTGTACCCATGGTTCTAAGTGTGATACAATAATAAAAATATTCAGTTCATGTTCATTTCTCTCTAAGACCAGCATGTGCAGCCCATGCGCTAGAGCTGATGAAGTCCACTCTTCGCCTCCCCATGGATAGGGTTGTCAGGACCTTTTGAGCCCATTCCTAGGGGTATAGACATCCCATTTGGCTCCAATTTAAGTAGTTATCTCGTTTCTTTTACTAAACAGGTTCTTTGTCATGTCTTTGTTTTGTGATTTTTTTCAATATCTGAGGTGAAATTCTTCAGTGTGGTAGGTTCGTACTAGTTTCATGGGTAAAATTATTTGCAGTGGAACTAATACATTCAAAGGTTTCTCAAGGGACAATCGCGCTTATATTACATTGATGGTGCATAACCAGGATCAAATAGTCCAATTTTGTGATTGGGCATAATGAAGATTCACTGATCATAACATGAATGTGATATTCCATGGTTCCTGAGTCAAGTCAAAACTATATGTTTTATTCTTTTACTAAAGAAATGTGGGATGACATAATAACACATTCTTTTAAGAAAGATTTTGCTGTCTATTATGATAATGAGAACAATGTTTAATACTAAAAAGGATTCCCTCTCTATATTAAGATATCACAAATTTGAATGAGTCGTGGATTGAACTAGACCAGTGCCAAAATTTGAAGATGCACAAAACAGATGCCGCTGCCCATGCTAAAGCGGTGGAAAGAGAAAAAAAATCTTTAAATTCCTACGTGTCTTGGACCATGAATATGACCTAATTAGGGAAAGAAAAATTACCTCCTCTGTCAAAAGTATGTTTTATTGTAAGGGGGGAAGAAACTTTGAGTTGTAATGCTTAATAGAGGAATCTCCAACACCGGTTCTACCATGAAAATAGGAAAAAAAGGAGTCCTCAAGGGATCAAACAACGGAGGGAAATCCTTTGCAAAAGGCAATCGTGGATAATATTGTTTACATTGTAGAAAATCAAATCATACTAAAGAGACATGCTTCAAACTCCACGGAAGAGAAAAAGTCTTGGAGCGCAAGGGAGGTGTAAAATAAGATGAAATAGGGTTTTGGGATTAAGCTCCCTTGTATAAACCCTACACAAAGGACAGTTTATTTATATTGATAATGGGCCAAATCCCAGAAATACATAATGGGCTGAGCCCAACTATTAAACACAATATTATATCATCTAACAGGAGGCAACAAAGGAACCTCAAAGATGGGCAAGTGATACAACCTTAGAACATGAAGAAATAGATCAACCCATTGCTTCACCTCAACTAGATGTTGATATAAAAGTCTATAAGAAGAAAATTGATCATTTGAGAGCACCGATTATATGAATGCTCAAGTTCTCTAGACCATTTACTTTAGTCATAAAAGGTAAGAGTTCATTCGAAATTGTTGGTCCTATGTCTCATAGTATTTGGATTATTGATTTTGGAGCAACTAATCACGTGACTCCACTTCCTATGCTCTTCAATTCATATGTCAAAATGATTGGAGAACAACTCATTAAAATTGCAAATGGTGATAGTGTATCAATATATGGATCCAAGAACATAACTTTAGACTGACCAATAATCTTATGTTCATACATTATAGAAGATTTGAATAGTTCAATAACTTTTTGTTCTTATTGCGTATTTCAAAACCTTGATACGAGGAAGATGGATTATGTGTTTTAGTCAGAGGACCAAAACAAAACAAAGATCATAAGCCAACAAGCAACACCATAAACATGGGCAAGTTCCCAAATATGGCTTCATGATAGAAGACTTGGACATCCATCATTCAACCTTATCAAATCCTTGTCTCCTCATTTGTTTTCCATAGAGCCTATCGAGTCTTTCAAATGAACTATTTGTTTTAAAGTATCATTGTGCATCCTATCCCCTTTAAAATTTCTTATTTGATGTAATTCACTCCAATATTTGGGGCTTGATTATAATGTATTTTTGGAGAAAAATAGTTCGTTATTTTTATTGACGATTGCACTTGTGTCACATGGACATGTTATTAGAAGTAAATTTGAGGTCTTTCAAATCTCTATTAATTTCTTTTGCTTGATCCAGAACCAATTTGGAAAAGGCATCAAAAGAAAGAGATTTGATAATGGTAGTGAATATGTGAATCATGAATTCTTCAAATTTGTCTCCTAATAATTGTTCATAACCGAACATGTGAAATACTCCACAACAAATCAGAGTTGTAGAAAGAAAAAACTATCATCTACTAGAAGTAGCCAGAGCCCTTCCTTTCAAGATGTCTATTCCCTGAAACGACCTCAGTCCTACCTAGTCCATATTGTCAATTTTTTTTGTTTTTCTCTTAGAGTCAAGTCTACCTAATTGGGTTTTCTAATGAGCTATTTTTGTTCAGCCTCATAATCCTAATTGTACAAGATTAGACCCTAGACCTTTTAAATGAATCTTCATTGGTTATCTTTCCAACAAAAAAGGCATTAATGTTATCCTCCTCCTCAGAGTCATGTTTTTATCATGAACATATTCGTTTTATGTTAGCCATTCTTCTGCAGTGGGAGAGAACTCTTAAAGAGGAGGACCTTTCCTTCCTGTCTACCATATCTGTCTTTGCAAGATGAAGCGACCATAGATGGGATAGTTCCAACCCACATTGAGGAAAGAGGAAGACACATTCTTTGCAAAAATTATCAAAGGAGACAACTCACTTTGGCTCCCAAGCAAGAATAGTTTTTTGACTTGGATGTAAGGATCGTTAAAGTCAACAGTGAGAAGGTAAGTGTTATTGAGAATTTACTCATTGTATTGAGAGGGAAAAATTGCAGTGTTAAAGCTTTATTGCTACCAAACTATAATAGGTGGCACATTTAACTCAAGCCTTGTAGAATAACTTTTAAATAGATTTTTCAATGATTGTAAGCTTACGATGGAAGGAAAATAAAACTTCACATGTTTGAGCATGGGAGGTTATGCATAATACATCATGTGTAGCTCCACCCACCCTTGTATCTTATCATCTAAAGTGAACAAGTAAAAATTTCTGATTATTAAGCAATTGATGATTCAAAGCTGCTGAAGATCATTTATAGTGGGGAGATTTGGTTGTATAAAACAAAGCAATATTTAGTTCTCAGCCTCTTTTCAATGGAGTAATCTTCAATCTGGCATTGACCAAGTGTAGACTGGCACTCCAACAGTCATATCTAAACAATATTGTACTAAAATCTCAGCCATACATGTGATCTTAATATAAATTATATCATAGTTGAAAGGCTTTCACCTTATCTTTGGGAATTCCAACAAGAGAAGCAACATGCTCAGCAGCATTCCTCTTGTCTCCTGATAGCATGTATACACCTAGATTTTGCTTTGTCAATCTGTCAACAACGTCTCTTGCATCTTCCCTTATCTCATCTTCAAAATAAATTAGGCCAGCTAAAGTATCATCAATTCCAACATAGACAAAGGATTGATTATTACATTTCTCCACTTCTTGATCTAAACTGTCAATAACTCCATGCCTGCACAAAGTAAATCAGCAGCTGAAGGTTTGAAATTTATAAAGAAAAAATAATAAATATGTTTGTTAGATACAGCGAAGGCTATTGGCCTCTTAGAGAAAAGAACTAAGTCTAAAGCAAGTAAACACCGGTATGCTGCAATTTTTTGAAGGAATTATCTACTATAATAAAAAAAAAAGTAATGTTGCAAGGTGTCTTAATTGTCTCGTGGAATAGGCTAGGTGGATTAAGTCATTATCGAATAGTGAAATTTGGAGTTATACATTAAGTAGAAAGAATTGCACCATAATTATCAATTATTAGTGATAGGTGTTCAATCTAATAAATAAGAAATATTAAAGAAATTGAGGAACATCATATATTGTGTATGCTTGGACAAATAACCAGTTACCTGGTGATCCATTCCAATGTACCAACAGAAACCGTTTTGTTATCAATTGTCGCCACTGCACCAGACCCAGGTTCTTCCAGGAATGTTCCATCTATTACCTGTAAAATTTGCTGTAAGGCATAAGCTGACAGTTTTAACTTCACAACTTTCACTACAAGAAGCTAATGTGTACTTGAAATATAAAAGGCATACTTTATAACTCCACTGTTTCAATTCTACAATACTTGTTAGTCAGTCTGACAACTAAAATACTGACTGTAAAATAGTAACCAAACTGTAGACAAAGATAAGTTGCTAAACAGGTCATGTCATGTTCATCTCAACAGGGAAATGATAAATGCTTGAATAAGGCAATAAGATAACCCAAAATACAGAGAACATTAACAAGAAATAAGATGAGGAACCTTAGCATTATGACAATTAACAGCCACAGCAGCATCCACAATCGCTTTCCCAACTGGATGTATGGAATTCGATTCTACGGCAGCTGCTAGCCTTAGAACTTCTATATCAGACAAAACATTTTCTTCAGTTTGGCTGCATTAGAAAGATATGGTTATATAACCTTAGTTGCATAAAGCAACAAAAAAAAAAAAATCCGAATTCAGAGTATAGGCGCTAAATCTAAAGATATGATTTCTCACTATATCTATGTTTCCCAAAATAATCTACATTTCTTCTTTGTTCTTAAAGTTGTTGGACCAAAGCAGCCTATAAACCCTTATTTTTAGTGTTACCAAAACAAATAAGCATGTTTGAGAACAATAGACCAAGTGTCATTTGAACATTACCCAAAAGAAGTTTCGTCAAGACATGTAGATGATGTTAGAGCTGTATTAAGATTTGAATACTTAATACTTTGTGTTTCATTTAATATTATTCTTCAAGTATCCTATGTTGTCTTCAAACAAGTATATTGACTTGATGGTAAACAAATTATTCAATTAAAAAGATATTCTTATATATTGTTGGACTTTATGAGATATTCTTGGATATTGTTATATATGAGATATTGTTAGAAATTAAAAGATATCCAAGATATTTTTAGATATTATGAGATATTATTATATTGTTCGATATTAATAAGTGAGAATAAAATATTGTATTTCCCTTAAAGATATTAAACTTATAAATATATGAGAGGACAGGGTTTAGCAGGAGAATTTTAATAGAAACGGTGATAAGTCATGAAAGAAGGGAGAATGTTTTAAAGGTTGAGTTTTTATGGGGAGGAAGGAAGAAGTTAAGAGTACACGGTTTGACTGTTTTAGCTATTTTAATTATTTTAACATGTTTTACCTTGTTTTTGTATCTTATTTGTGAATTTTTGAATATATAACAAGTTTTGGTGGTGTATTGATGTTGTGTGAGAAACCTTGTATGTGCAGACGATGATTGTTGACATGTTTGGTGTGTGTCTCTCAGCAAGAGGTGATGTCTTGGGTTCTTGGTAACTCTGCTTGGTGGTATAGTTGGTGAACTTCACCCATTAACCTCTCCGAGGGAGTAGTAGAGAGTGAACTTCATCCATAAGACTTTGGGAACATTGAGGAGTTCTAGCTCTTGTGGTGAGCAAATGGCTGGTAAGCTACATGCATGATTTGCAGTTGGGAACCTCTAGACTGAGATCTTTCCATTGGAGACAACACATGTGTTTGTATGATATGTTATTTGAGTTTGTGATTTTTATTGAAAATATACTTAAACTTATAATGTGATGAAGACTATTGTTTACGTTATCTCACCCACGTGTGGTTTCCTCCTTCAATGATCATATTTTAGACAGGAGCATACGATCGTACATGTTTTGAGAAATATGCATAGCAATAGAGAGAGTGGTTAATATCATGAGATATTTGGAATCATCTTTTAGTGTTATGTTTTTCCTTTTCAATAAATTTTTCTTTTTTTGTAAAACAATGTTTCTTTTTTGTTTATTGAGATTTTCAATAAAATAGGAATGAAGTTTTATTTTAAATTATGTACTTCGTGTTAATTTTATAGATTTTAGGAAGCAAAAAAATGGGGTGTTACACAAACAATGCCACCGCATTGGACATACCATTGATAAGTGTAGGAAGCTGATCTATCTTATGACCCTGACAACATATGAAGACTTTATCAAATGCCATGAGACATGCCAATCTACTAGTAATGTTGCCTTAGCAGTACACATTGGATACTCATTTGTTTGTCTCTATCAATCTTCTTCTCTTGGCCTAGTCAGTGACTATAGTCAGTTGATCATATATCTAGTAATTGTTATGTTTTCTCACTATATTGTTGATGCCAATTATCCTTTTACCACTACAACCTTTTCTCTTTCTTTACTACTACTGATAATTATCTTTTTATCATTGCTCATGATTCCAAAAACAAGTTTGTGACATTGCACTACCTAATCCCTCTCATCTCTTACTATTGACTTTGTTTTCTATGACCCTAAGAACCCCCTTCATTAACTGTCTATTACCTGATTAACCCAATCCCATGTTAGTATATCTTCGGTTTCACTAAAGATAATGTTATCTAGCATGATTGAATATCAAACATGATTATTAGCATCGCATATTAATCACTTGGCCTTTACTATCTCCAACACCATTGATATATACATTTGTAGTCTATCCAATGATGAACTATACACAATTAGGACATCCTGGGTAGACAAAATTGTAGAAGATGGAGTCAAGTTTAACACATAAATCCAGTTTAAATTGTAAGTCATTTCAGCTAGGAATTCATACTCATCAGTCTTCTTTTTGATAATTATAATAAAGGAGCATGTCTTCTTTTTCTTTAGCTCACTGTGATATTTGGTATCCTTCTCGTAATCGTAATGTTATTCCTTCTGGTTTTTAATATTATCTTACCTTTATTGATGACTTTTCTAGATGTACATGGACTTGGTTTATGAAGAATTAATTATAAATGTTTTCTATATTTAAAACTTTTTCTAACAAAATCAAAACATAATTTGGTATATCCATGTGCTTTTTGTAGTGACAAGTACAGTCCTCAACAAAATGTAGTATGCAAAAATAGACATCTCATTGAAACTATTCAATCACTTCTTCACGGTTATCTTACTATTTTTTGGGAAATGCTGTCCTAACAATATGTTATCTCCTTAACCAAATGTCATCATTGGTCCTTAATGATCAACAACACATTTTGTGCTTTTTACTCCTTCCCCTCTACGTAGTCTATCTCATGTTTTTGGTACTATGTTTTGTATATAACCTTGCACCTACTCAAGACAAACTTTCTCCATAGTCTTTCAAATGTGTCTCCTTGGAATATCATCATTCACAAAATGGGTATTGATGTTCTTCTCACGATCTTGGCCTTTTTGTCTTCGTTGAAACCTCTTTCTATACTGTTTTCACCACCACCAAATAATTGTGTCATAACTATGGATGCTTCTCAACCCCTCTTTCAGTATATTAACAATGCTCATGGTCCATTAACATCTAGTGCAAGACCGATCTCCAATGCACAATGATCCAGTGGAGGTCATTCCTAATCTTTCACCAACACTGTCTCCCAATCGAATATAGTCTTCTCTAAAAATGACTGGTTTATTTCCATTATTAGAAAAGGTATACTTTCTATTTGCAACCCTTCTCCCTACCATACCAAACTCAACTAGGATCGACTTTCCACCACATATTATACTTCTTTGTCGTTGTTATCTTTCATTCCTTTTCTTAAGTCTTCATACGACGCTTTATCTCAACGTAAGTGACAACAAATGATGATTGATGAGATGGCACTTGTTATTTGATTTCTTTTCTAGATGGCAAATCAATTTTGGGTATTGGTGGTTATTCACTCTTAAAATAAGTTTTGATGATAAAATTGATTGCTATAAAACTCATTTGGTTACCGAAGCTAACACACATATCCACGATATTGAAATTTTCTCTTCTATTGTCAAAACAACACCTATTTTTTCTTCTCTTCTGAATTGCAACTATTCATTACTAGACTTTGTTTCATTTCAACATTAAGAATGCATTTCTACATAGTAATTTTAACGAGGAAGTCTGCATAGAACAACCTCCTAGACATATTGCTCAAGGGGAGATGTGTTATAGTATTTCATCTTTGCATGTCATTATACGGCCTCAAGCAATCACTTTATGAAATGTTTGGGTGGTTCCTATCTCTCATTACTCAATTTGGAATGATAAAAGGTGATGCTAATCATTTTCTATTTTACTGTTGCTTTCTTCAAGGATGTACCTACCTCATTGTATATGTGGACAACATTGTTATCGCAGATTTCTCCCTCACTCAGATATCCAAAACAAAACCAGCACGACCACAAGTTCATATAAATTGTCTTGTCTCACTACCAGCAAGTCTATTTAGATCCCCTCCAATGAATGATAGTCTTTTCTTCTTTGGAAAGCCTAGCACCAGCCCCTCCAATTCTTCCCATTTTTTTTTTTCAAGATCACTTCCGATTCTACTTGTGATGTCTAAGCATTGATAATATTATTTTACACATAAAATTATGTTCCGTGTTCATTTTATATCCACCACAGCCTCCTTCCAATCTTTAAGCATAATAATGCCCATGTCATTCTTTCCTCTAAGCCTTTCCTATGTACCAAAGTTTAAGTCTTGTAATGTCATAAGAGTTTTCCTCTAACCCATTTAGTTCCTTCAAACCTAGGGTTGATTCTATACTTGTAGTAAAATGGATATGTTGGGTAGATGAAAAACTAGGCAAAGTTCACATCTTTACCATAGAATTTTTCCATATGAAGTGATTATAATAAATGAACATAAAAAAATCCCTACACTACCTTGAAATAGCATTTTTCATGCATGGCGAAGTGACAATGTTTGTCACAACAGGTCTACCAACTGTGAGGGTCCCTGTTTTGTCAAACACAACAGTGTTTACCATTGCAAACTTCTCTAGAATGTTTCCACCACGCAGAAGTAAACCTCTTTTAGCCCCCAAAGACGTTCCAACCTTTTCATCCACAAAAATTGTACAATATGGCTTAGTTCAAACATAATTATAACTAATGATGATAGATATAGTCTTCACGAAGACTTTACCAGCACTGCAGTAGGTGTGGCTAACCCAAGTGCGCATGGACAAGCAACCACCTGCACCAATAAACAATATTAAAGGTTTAAAATAAGCTTATTTTCTGTTTTCTATCAAGGGAAAAATAAAAATAGAAGAACAATGTCTTCTGAAGCCCTAAATTTACGGAAGAAACCAATTCCATGGAATAATATAGCATTTAGCGTGCCCTTTCTTTTTCTTTTTCAATTAAAAAGTTACTTCGGAATTTAAGTTTAAAAACAATACTTTCGAAATTAAAACTAAAATTGTTTGGTGATTTTATGTTTTTACAGCTTAACTGAAACTTCTATACCACAAACAATTTCATCAAACACTTGGCATGCACAACAAACCCATACACCAATGCACACAGACCTAAATATCCGACATCCCTTGCACTCTTATACTAATTTGCTCTCTACCTAAATCTCCGACATCCTAGCTGCTTGCATACGAAAAATGGTTGATCAACTCTTTATCCCCTCCCTTCTCTCATTAACAAAAGTGAAGGAAGTAATGCAGTACTGAGAAAAGAAGGGAACAGAATTTGGATAAACTGAAAGTGATTTATAGCATTTCTTGTTTGAAGAGTATATGCTCAAGCTTTGCTGACAAGAGTATAGATCTAAAAAACTATCATCTCAGCATACTGACTTCAGTTAGTTAGTTACACCTTTTTCTAATTAGACTAAAAATGTAACTAACTGACAGCTCAGGATAACTGACAGCGGTTAGTTAGGTCAAATGCTAACTAGGCACCTACAACCCTTAGTGCTTCAACAACTATCATAGCATTCTATCAAAAAGAAAACAAACATCACAGAGCATATACAAAACACCTAAAACATTTTGATAAAATTGATAGCACCAAAATCATTGTAAATTATGGCGCACACTTTGCACTGTTGAAGAAAATAAAGGGTGTCACTGAGGGAGTAGAACCTTTTGAAATAGAGGTACATATACTCTTCCAATCAGCTTTTGTGGAAACTCCTATTTTTAGAGCTTCTTAAATCGTGTTTACCCACTGTTCCTTTTAAGGAGCAGAAAAACCCAAAAAAGGTGACCTAAATGCGATCTAAGAGCTAATTCTGTTCCTATATTAACTAAAGAACAAAGTGCTAGTGCAAAATCTGAATATAGTCAATATCTCTTGTATGTTATTCAGTGCATTATATTGTTTGTGATTTAAAATAGAGTAGAGGTACAAAACCTGGAAAATCCACAGACTAAGTAAAGAATCCCTAAAGAAAAGAAACATTGTAAAGAATCCCTAGAGGATGACTTATCAATTCACTAGCACCCATAGTGATAGGCCATTCAAAACCATTTTCAACAACTAGTAGCAATAAAATAATAATCTTTTTAGACTGGTACTACATATTTTGGCTGGTTTGATCCATCAGGCAGGACTGCAGCGACCAAACACATTTTCTGGCTGAGCTGCACCAATTAAGTTGCAGGGTAACAATTCGCCAGCGCAGCCCGACACTGAGCAGCCACTAAGTGGGCTATCCCAATGGTCTACTATTTACTTTTTAATAAAAAATACTTCATAAACACGTCAATGATATAATATTTAAGAGGTATATGACATCTATATAAAAACGCTAATTTTCTATCATAATCCAACATATTATGTTTCGAAATTTTATATTTATTAAATTATTATATATTATCTAAAACTTGAAGGTTATCAGAAATAACTTCTACCCTTAATCTCTTTGTTAATTCCTTTTAACATGGAAATATAACCCCAATATAAAAAACTTAGTCCAAATATATAATGGTTCATGTCTAACTATCTAACTATAAAAATAAAGAAAATATGGTTCTGCCCATTATGGGCCGGTCAGTGGCCAAATTACTACTGGGCTTGAAATTTTAGAACCGAACTCACCACACATAGGGCTATTCAAGTTATCCGTGGCCCATTTGTTGGGTATTGGAAAAAAGTTAGAGGTGTCTGACATCATTTAGGATATCATAAATCATAATGTGCTCTGTATTTGTTGTATATTTTTCTGTACACTTTATTGATCCCTATTTAGAAGACAGCAGAGATGAAAAAATAAAAGTGCTGCTAATCAGCCAAAACAATTCCCCAGCAAAACAGAATAAATAAGGAAAACTGGATTCCTTCTAATCATTACCCATTAATTCGGATCCTAATTAGAAAACATAACAAATGTTGAACATATTTACAACAGTGTTTCTCAGACAGGAGAAAGTACCTGCACGAAAGGAAAACTCTTTAACTTCATTATTTACTTCTTAAGCTATTGCAATTGCAATTCCTTTTTCTTTAATTATTCCCAAACAAAACTAGCATGCTACATTCAAAAAACAAAATATGGAATAGTAGTATATACATAGACAATAAAGGAAGCATACATCGGGACACGAGTATTGATTCAAATAAAATAGTGTTTTATAGCGACAAAAATATCTACAGAATATCCATATTGATTAAGATAGAATATTTTTTATAATATTTTTATTTCACCATATTTTGTTTTCTTATTTTAGAGAGATTGTTTGTTACAAACAGAGGAGCTAAGAATGTAATTGGTGTGATCACCAATAAAATCATTTCTTGAATCTCTGCATAGTTTAAGTTTAAAGAATTATTAATATTGTTTCTAATACAGTGTCAAAAAATATTTAGTAATGGCCAAGCCATCAAGCAAGAGTAACAAAACAGACTTTATAAGTCTGATCTAAAATCATTAAGATGAAGGAAAAATACACTCAAGCTGCTTAGAGCCCAATCATCATCATACGCATGGGAAAGTGTGATTCATGGAAAGCATTTGAATTGAAAAATACCAGAACACTGCAAGCAAGCTGCAAAGCCAGTGAAACTGAGCTTCCTTGATATAAAGCAGGAGGCAAAATGTGTGCCCCATACAGACTCCAGAATATGAAAGTGGCAGCAGAGGCTGCCATCACTCCATAAGTGAAGTGTCCAGCCACCTGGATATAAACAAAATGTCAGTCAATTCAATAAAAGATGCAAGAGAAATACTCAGTTACTAATGATGTAGAACAAAGGAAGACCCAAGGAATAAGACCATTTCAATCACGAGGATATCAGAATGACAATGCTTGTTATTGCAATAGTGGAAGACTTGTGATTTTTTCATCACAGGAAACACATGCTTCAACAAAGAAGGTAATACAAATGAAACAGGCCTACAAATAGATTTTCACATATATAAAGACATCCATGGCTAATGCTCAAATGTTCCATGTCTACTACCGATACAAACAAATGTACTTCTTATAAGACATGGGAATCCTCTTCCCTAGAGCTAGTATTTCAAGTAGAGTTGGGCTGTGTCCCCTCCTGATATCAAATTAGAGTCTCCACTACTAGAGTTCAATCCTTCTTGTCTCCATACTTGTAAAAAGTTGAGTTTGATAATTTAGCTTCATCGTTCAAATCTTTGGTATGAAACATAATATCTGTGGTCAAGGGTGTTAAATTACAGGTTGCTCATGTTTATGGTGCTACTAATGAGTGACATATAGAGTTCAAAGTTTCTCATATTCTTTGTGAAGGAAATCATTATGCGAATAAGTTAGTCATCTTGGCTTTTATTCATAGGGAACCGTATAACTGGTTTTCATGTATTTCTTTAGAATATTTTTCAAAATAGGTCTTATTTGCCTGTTTTGTGAGGTGTATTTTTATATCATGAGTTTGTTGTGGTCCCCCCATATTTTGTTCTCATTTCCTTTTATTTTCATTTTTATAAATAAAATTTTCATGTAATAGATATTGTTGGGCTTTGGGTGGTCAACATAACTGAGATGTCATAGTCCAGAGATGCCTAGCATGCTTATTTGGAATTGATTCATTATGACTTCAAAATTTGATGTGCCTGTTTCCAATGACTCTTTAATTGCCCTGCTATATTGACAAGATGGATGACAATAATTATGTTTTTTGGGCCACAAATGTCAAACTTTGGTTCAAGAATCAAGGTTATCTTGACCATCTCACTAGTAAAGAAGAAACTGTGGCTGAATTTGATTGACCAAAATGGAGTAAAATTGATGCTCAACTTTGTGGGGTCATCAAGTCTATTATTCATTCTTTCATACTATGACACATGTGAATCTATTTGGCACAGGACAAGTCAGTTTACACTAATGACATACAAATAAAACATGGATGTGATTGCGGCACAAAAACTTGATAGAACTATGTCAACCTATTTGGGTCAAATAAGAGGTCTTCATGATTTTAATGAACTTTCGCTTCCTACTGCAATCCCTACCAATGAATTGGACAATTGTTCGACCTTCTTCATGTCACTAGCTTTGTATGGCTTACTTATAGTAATCTTAGGTTTGGGACCAAATTTTAGGACATCCTTCTGCACGCACTATGACTATTGCTTGCTCCTCTTTGCTTCACATTCTTGCTAAAGCAACCACTGACTCAGCAATTAGTCCAGGCCATGTGCCATCTAGCCCCATTGACTCTTCAAAGGGCGGTGACTGGTGTTCCTCTTGCAAAAATAATGGTGATCGTTCACGATTCAAGTGTGACCATTGCCAAAAACATGGTCAGACCCTAAAATAGTTATTGTGATAAACTCTTCTCCTACATAGTTCTGCAGAATTTGTTTCCACTCACAATATACCTCCAATAATCTTTAAAGATTTTTCTTTGATGGTAATTGGACTGTCAAGCGTATAGTTCCATTGCTTTTATTGAGCATTATGGTAATTCCTTAGTTGGCATCTCTCCTCCTTTGGGCTCCTAGGTCCTTGATTTGGGGCCACTAATCATATAATATTGGTGATAAATACTCTATTTCCTCTCTTTCTACTTTTGGTTACTTACTTTATGTCAACTAGAGAAATGGTTCTCTAACACAGACCTGAGGTGTTGATATTGTCCATCCTCTTTGCTCTCTTACTATTTGTAATGTTCTTATGTTCCTTTGGCTCCTTTTAATCTTTTGTCCATCAATAAACTTACAAGCTCTCTTGAATGTGGCATTTCCTTTCCTAAAGGTTTGTTTCCTTGGAGGACTAGAGGGCCCACAAACAATTCGCTTGAGATGTGAGTTTCATGGCTTCTATCATCTAAACAAGTCTTCTCTTGTTGGATCCACGACAACTTCCCCACTCCTGATCCATGCTCGGTAAGGGCATCTCAATGTTGAAAAGTTGAAACAATTAGTTAGAATCTTCACCTTGTGAGTCATGTCAATTAGGTAAACATATTTGTAGTTTTTTTTCTAGCCACATTATTAGTTGGGGTTCGTCCAAATGTTTCAGAGCCTTACTTCATCTACGTTAGGGTCAAGATATTTTGTTACTATCATAGAAGATTTTTTTTTCCCTTTTGTACTTTGTTGTATTCAATGATGGATCGTTCAAAACCTTTTTCTATTTTTCAATCCTTTTTGCATGAAATCAAAAATCAATTTAGTATCTTGATTCATACTTTGCATGTGAGTATCTATCTACTCAGTTTCAGACATTTATGGCATCTCATTGTGTTGCACAAAACTACTTGTCCTCATAACGTTAGCAACTAGCAAAACAGCTTGATGTAGAAACAAACCAAAACTTGCTACAGAATTATTACAGATTGAGTAGAACCTTGTCAGCCAATCGTTGTACAGGAGCTTCCCTACTTTGTGCCTCTTCAACGAGACGAACAATGTTTGCCATAGAAGTTTCGCCACCTGGTCGTTGCACTTCCATTGTAAGAGTTCCGTTAAGATTTATACTACCAGCTGCTACCTCACTCTACAGACATAAAATCCATCAATCAGTCACTAAAATCAACTGTTCAGCACTTCACAACTATAGAAACGTGAAGGGGTCAATCATACATACACAGAAAATTAAGTCTGCTTTTTATCAGTTATGACATAACCAAATGGTTTTTCTGTTCTATTGATAAATTGCACTCAATGATCACATTATAGAAATTTGCTGATTAAATAAAACGATGGAAACTCAGTTCAGGGTAGTTATGACAGTTATGTTTGCACTCAACGCACTGCTTTAGAAAACAGTTCTATATTTGTTGTAGTTAGTTTTATATTAGAAACTGCAGGATGACAGTTATTTGTAGAAAATAACAGCAGGTAGTTATGTATTAGGAGTACATATGTCAGACTTAAGCAGAAGAGGAGAGTCCAACTCAAGGCTTAAGAACGACATCAAGTAGTTTATCCTACCTAATGGTCCAATCTAAAAGGCTAGTCCATTAGATAGGAGAAACTTCTAGGTAGAGCTTGCAAAATCAGCCCGATTTCAAGAATAGTTTGTAAAATGGGTTGGGTCAGACGGAAAAAATTTAGCCTAAATTGAAGCAAACCAATTTTTGCTCAGCTTGTGGCCCAGATGAGCTTTTCGATCAATCTGTCCCAGGATATGAGCCAGCCCCTTTCTAAAAATAATCATTATAATTAGAAAATTGAAAATATGTAGTTTAGCCCACTCGATGAGGGACTCCTAACAACATATATGATAAAAGGCTGTGTATTTGGACGTTGAGAAGCTATTTGCAATTTGAGAACAGAGAATACAGTTGATAGAAGACTTTTGCCAGTAGGCCAGTAAGGGGTATTGCTGTATTGTATGTGACGGAGACATTTGCCACTGGGACAATAAGTGTTTTATATTATATTTAATTACTTCATCAATTGGTGTTGTATCAGTCACAACATCCACAGGTGCTCAAAGGAACCAATAGAAGTAACAATTTGTGTCAAAAGCCAAATAAATATCAAATTATCATAAAATATGTCAAGGAAGAATGTACCCCAGGTAATTTTGTTACAGGCAGTGGTTCACCAGTGAAACTTGATTCATCTACAGTGCTTCTACCAGCTCTCACAACTCCATCAGCTGGAATACGGTCCTAGACAAAAGGATATATGGGTTAAAAGCATAAACCAAGCAGCTTTGACAAGTAATTTATGAATATTACTTGTCAAAATCCAAGCAGAAGAATTCAAACTTCGAAATGATATTAGCAATGGTTTTGTAGCACAAGCATCATCACATATGACGAATTTGAAAACAGTGATTATAGGCGTAATGCCCACCCTCCTCTCCTCCTTCCCAACTAGTGGACAACATGTGTATCGTTATTAGCAGTTTTCTTTTCAACAGTTCAACTTACACATTTTGAACTGAAATTACACAACTAAAAAACATCCATTTGGAGAGAATACACAACTGAAGCTTCTTCCGGTACCATAAAAGGGGTGAAGGAGTTACAGGGTTGTATCCGATAATATGTAGATTCTGATATTACTCACTCCAGGCAACACAATAATTTGGTCTCCAACAGAAAGACTTTCGGAAGGAACTTCAACAACAGAGCCAGCATCTGTTTCCCCATTGTTAACTAGAAGGCGAGCTTTTGGTGGCAACAAACTAAGAAGTCCTGCCATATCACTGGTTGCTTTAATTTTAGCTCTCTGTTCGAGATTCCTTCCTAGCAACACAAATGCAATTAGCATAATTGGCTCCTCAAAGAAAGCCTTCCATCCCTGCATAAAAATTAAAAAATATCATTTAGCACAATTAAATTTATCTTTACACATTGTTAGAATATAATCTGTTGTTACAGATTTATAAAAAATCAACTATTACATAATCTCGTAAATTAAGGTGATTGATTCCTAATTATTAGATATCTTTATTGTAATTGATTTTATTCAATAGTATAAATATATATTGTGTGGTCTGCATTATACACACAATACATTCAGAACATATACAATTCTATACACATAATTACAAATCCAATTCCATTATTTCACAAAGAAAATATACTTTCTACCTTCTAATTAATAAATATAAGCAAGCACATGTTGAGCATCTAAGTCTAACCAACAGCTGGTTTTGACTGGTGTAATATATGTGATGAGTATAAGTTATTATTTTTCCTATATGAGATGAGATGAGATGAATAGAGCACTATTCAACAAAACTAGATAAATAAGAATCAGCCTAAGTCACAACCTGTAATGAGCCTTCGTTCAAGGTAACAAAACAAGGATATAAATTAGAAGAAAAAGAGTCCACCCTCCTATTATTCAAAATTAATCTGCAAGGAAAAACAGGTGCAAAGAATACAAAGGAATTTATTCCTTCCACACAGGGCATTCCCTGTTCACAACTATCTTTTTCTCCCTACCTCCCACAGTCTGGATGATATGAATATATGGACTTTTGTCTAACATAAGTCTCACCCTCTTATAACGGCTAACCACCTTATTTTTTTAACTTCTTCCTCTAATATAATTTTTCAACCCATCTCAGTACTCCCCTGCCTAACACATCCACCATCATTTACCAAAATGAAAAAGACAAGCAAAAACTATAGCTTTGTAATGTAGATGAACATAAGCATGAGCTAAAAAATCAAACCAAACTATGATCATGAACGTGGACTGTCGAGGAACATGTATGCTACTATTTCTTAATAATAGCTAAAAAAATACTGTCTGTTGGATCAATATAATTGACTCTACCAACCTACTTGTGCATGAGTAATGCTTGCATAAAAGTGTGGGGACCAAAATGTGCACACACGTGTATCAATGGTTTTATAAAAGAGATCAATGAGGGTATTTAGCCGAATCCAGAAAAAACAAACCGGAAGAGAATTTACATATTATAATCTGAGCTACTAGTAATTAGCCATCTTGTAAACTATACCTATATAGCAATCATAAACTTGACAGTCAGCAACAAAAGAAATTTGAGTTTTCTATTTTCTTTAATGATTTGAAAATAGCTTTTACTAAATGCTGCAAGCAACTAATTGAATCAAAGTTACAGATTAGAGATAACAAACTTCAGAAAGACATTTTACCAATTTTGGAACTAAGGCAGCAAATGAGCTGACAGTAAATGAAGACAAAGCCCCAAGACCAACTAAGGTGTTCATGTTTGGTGTTGTTTTAAGAAGGCTTTTTAAACCATCAAGGATAAGCTGGCGGCCAGGACCAAGCAATGTAAATAAAGATAACGATAGATGAAACCCAATGGAATGAAAGACATGGATCCACGGTGCCTTCGCTGCAAAGAAATGAGAGAAATGGCCAACAAGACAGACAGCACATAGAGCCCAAGAAACGGCTAGCTCACGACCTTTAAACAGCACATAGAAAAGAAAGATCACCAATTAGTCCCAGAAGTTAAAGCAGTTGAATCATCAGAGAACCACTCAGAAATAGCATAAGTGGGCTCTTGTTGCACTACTAGTGTAGATTTAATTAGTGCTTACCACTTTCTCTTAATTGTCTATGTCTTTCCTCCATCTTCCTTTCAAAAATTTGGAGGAAATTGTCTCTTGTAGAATCTGCACTTTCAGGATCAAAATGGTCAGCAATCAACCACACCAGTGGAGAAATCTGTTCCATTTAAACTACATACAAGCCTTAAGCTTTAACTCCAAAAAGAAATTAATCCCTCTGACAATTATAATTTGAACCAAGATCAAAATTTATAAATGACTAGCATCTGATTGTTACAACTATTCACAGGGAGAGGTTAGGAAAATTCTTGATAAAAATATTTAAAATTTGGGAACATAAACCACACATCTGGCTAGTGATTAATAAGCAACCACCTACTGACCTCACCTAATTAATCACTTAGTGGTTAATTATTCCTTCACTGGAAATATTTGTCAAGAAATCCTGTATCTTTTTTGTAATTTAATCAATATTTTATTCAATTAAGTAGCAGAATAAGTAATCATTCCAATCGAGCCTGTGCAGGAACAAAACTCAGTGGAAAATGTCACAATTTATGTAATGCCCAATACTATCTTGATCGTATCTTAGATTATACTAGATTATCTTTAACAATTAGTTTTCCTATTCCCTGAATACCTCTTAGGATTGCTCATCAACTTACCGTGTTTCCTTATCTCATGATTTGTTTCCTATTTAGTTAGAGTAGAGAGAAATGGTAGAGTCATGTGTAATGGAATCCTTGTGTGCAAGAACAGCAAAGAAACATATACACTACACATATATAATGCAGCATTATATAAAGGTGTTAGGGGTTTATTATACTGGAGCTTGTAAAAATAAAATACAGCAGCATTATACATTAATTGGGTACACAAATATATATATATATATATATATATATATATATATATATATATATATTCCCATCAATCATACGCACAAAACAAAATAAACCAATTGCACATGAATAAGAGTCCCTAAAATTCATTATAACTAAAGGATCGCTAGTTTCAAATTCAACATCAGCAAAATTCTTCACCGTGCAGGGGCTCCAGAACACAGACATGGCTCTCCAATACCCATCACAAGAAGCCACGGAGATTCACCTTCTGAAGGGAGAAAGTATAACATGAATAATGGTTTTTAAAATATCCTATATATCTAAGTAGTAGGGTGGATATAATATTTGAAAACAATTTACTCATTCAGAAGGTAATGCGTTAAAACTTAGAACCCCATGAATTGATGGCATACCATTGACTCCAGAAAACCACTTTTGCATTTATATGGTGAAACAACTCCTTCAGTTGCTAGCTTCTTCACCTGCCACTTAACCCGCCAATTTTATGTAAATGAAATGAAATTCTATGACATGCAGTAAGATTTAATCTCATATGAAGTAGTGACTGGTAAGTGGACAGCCAGAGGACTATAGGAGTCATGTGACCACTATTACATGTTGTGTCTATTAAATCCATGTGACCAAAAGCTAGCAAGCTCATTGTATTACAATGAATGGACCAACTAATATAGGTATTACAAATATTCGCAGCTTTATGAATTATTATTTACCCCAATCCCAAGGACACAGACAAAAAATAGCAAGCCAATTGTACTAATAACATTATTATATAAATACACACATACAGTTCATAATATTTTCGTAACTTTAAAAAGCAATTTCTATTGCCAATAGAAAATATCTAGAAAGCTGAAACAGTTTAATACCAATCAAGCCAAATATTTCAAAGAAATTATGCTAGTACACTTCCATTATGACAAAGATTCCAAGAACCAAGCAATCAACTCTAACAATTCAAAGAAGTAACAGACATGACTTTGAGTAAGTTAAAAGACATGCCAAAGGACGTAAATAAGATTGGATGGGCATGTGTGAAAAATAGTATAATTAAATGAGGTAAAAGTAGTATAACCAACCATGCATGTGATTTTATGAAAAATAAGCATATACCAACTATAAAAAGATAAAAAGACGCTGAATTGACTCAATAATGACTGGCTCAACTGGTAGGAATGAATGATACCTCGGAGGCTAGAATTGTAACCACAGCTGGTTAAATGCTCTGCAAGTGCCTCCCCTAATTGCCTTTGCCAATTTGGTACATTCTTTGCTTCAGATATAGGCCAAACGATTGCTGTCTCAGTTGTTAAATTTACACTAGCTGATGACACCTGTGGCTACCCAATGTTCATAAAAAGTAAAGAAACTGTATTTAGATTACTGTAAAAAATTATAGAGAGGGTTTATCAACTATGCACTGTTGGCACAAAAACTTCTACACTCAAACAATCAAAATCACCTTTAGGATTAGACACCAATTACTAAACTACTGCGTTCTTTTGAAACTGTTGAACATGATTTTTCCTCATTAAGGTCAATCATCTCCCACGACATCCACAGACTTACGAAATAAAAAATATTGCACGCTCATAGTAAACCTAGCAGAAAGCCCCCAACAACAGAACCAGTATACCAATCATCTTACAAATACAATAATTGAAGCATCTAAACTTTATGTTGTAAACCATCCCAAATACAAATTTGAAATGCTTACTCGATTTTCCAGTATCCTTTTCACAGTCGCCGCACAGCCCCCGCACACCATTCCCTATCACACGCACAAACAAAAGTGACATACTAAAAATAAAACTAACACGAAAAATTCTACACAGAGAGAAGAGTTCACACTGAAACATCGAGAATAATAACGTCAGGCGAAAGTGCCGAAAGCTCCTGTGACGTGTCACCAACCAATTGGAGATTAGCATCACCAGACTCACCGCCAGAACCGCCAGAACCGCCGCTGTCACCGATTCCACCGCCGCCATTTCCACCGCCTGTGGAAGAAGCACAGGAAGCGGCAGAGCTCGAAATGCAGCGGAGTCGGCACGGCGTTCGTGGGAGCAATCCGCGGAAGCAGCGGAGCGAGGACGGCGACGGCGCGGAAGTGAAAGAACATGGAATGCGGCAGCGGTTGTTGTAGGAAGCAACGAGGCATCTGAGGTTGCGGCGGACGAAGGCGCGTTGAGGAGCGCCGGCAAAATGACGGTGGAGCGCTCTGAAAAGCGCCATGTGCGCCGTCGTGGTAACGGAGAACGCAGAATCCATTGGATTGGGTAGAAAAATTGAGAAGAGAAGAGTCGTCAAGCGTTGTAGTTTAGTTCTTAGAGTGCAGTCGTCCACGCTATGGTGGGTCTTGACTTCACTGGTTATCGGAATGTTAAACAATCCAAAATTATCTATAGACAACACGATTTTCACATCCTGGAAACTCATTATTTTGAACACTTTCATTATTTCATGATGAGGTGGCATGTGAACGTGACAATATAGTTAAATCACACCATAGGTATAATAGAAGTCTTAACTTAGAAGTCTTAACTTCTTCGATTTGATGACTTATCTTATATTTGAAAACTTATTCATGTCATAAATTATCAATTTAAAGAGATGTTTTTAAATAATGAAAAAATATATTTATGTGAAGATTAATTATTTGTTTTAATGATGTTTTTAAGTGTAATGTTGAGGTACCTAATATGACAATCTATTCAATAAAAATACATAAACTTGTATGAGTAATTATAGAAAAAGAGAAAAAACAATAAAGAGACATAATTTAAGAGTTTAATTACTTATTTCAATAGTAATAGAGAGTCAACACCAATGTTACTACCAAACTCACGATTTGACAGAACTTTATTATGTAGGCTTCCCTTGGCTGTATCAGTTGGGTTCTGACATAGTCATTTTCCATATAAGCGATAAGTAAATAATGAACTGCAACATAATCACTAAATCAAAATTAACCTTAATAGTGATGAGCATTTCCCCAAAGTTGTTTGGTTTGCACTCTTTGACAACACAAGCTACAAAATCCATTTTATTCATTGATTTCCTCTTTGATAATGAAGTTATATTTTGGTTTAATTACTCGTATAGTACCTAGTTTGGGACTAGTGTGTGAAATAGGTACCCAGTTTTAAAAAAATGTCAATTGCATCCCAACTTTTGAAAATTGCTTCAATTAGGTCCCTTTCAGACAGAGTTGACTAACGCTGTTAGTCAACGTGCCACGTGTCAATCTGTGATTTTTTTTATTTTTTTTTAAAAATTTTAACTTTTTTTTTTAAATTTTTAATTTTTTTAAAATTTTTTTTTTAAAAAAATTAAAAATGCCACGTGTCAAGTCCTTGTGTGTGACACGTGGCATTGTCAGTGTCACGTGGCATTGCAATGCCATGTGTCAGTATCACTATCAAATGTCATTGTGTTGATTTCGATTTAGTCCTCATTTATGTTTTTTCGTTTCAATTTAGTGCCTACTTATGTGTATTTGATTCAATATTGACCTAATATTTTTTAATAATTAAAATATTTTTTTATAAAATGAAAAGTAATTAAGTATAAAAGTTTTACAAAAATTAAGTATTTGATATTTATATTAAAATTTTGTGGTAAAAGTCATTTTATTAAGTCATTTTTAATAAAAAAAAATTAGTATAACATTCATACCAATAGAAATTTTGATTTAAAATTAGTAAGACACAATATTGTTCTATTTTGAAAAAAAAAAAAATTAACAAAACATGAGTACTTAATAAAAAAGTAATTAATAAAATAA